>WLWD01000281.1_pt1 | contig 256327 bp, 189 predicted proteins | sample 6712731 | NCBI WGS metagenome assembly WLWD01 (sample SAMN12718690, study PRJNA576275) | sponge metagenome | isolation source: marine sponge | host: Mycale hentscheli | place: New Zealand: South Island, Marlborough, Capsize Point | collected 2014-11-01 | reverse complement strand
TGAGGTTATCATATGACCAGTGACTAGAGACAGTGATGAGGTTCTCATATGACCAGTGACTAGAGGTAGTGATGAAGTTCTCATGTGACCAGTGACTAGAGATAGTGATGGGGTTCTCATGTGACCAGTGACTAGAGGTAGTGATGAGGTTCTCATGTGACCAGTGACTAGAGGTAGTGATGGAGTTCTCATATGACGAGTGACTAGAGGTAGTAATGAGGTTCTCATATGACCAGTGACTAGAGGTAGTGATGGGGTTCTCATATGACCAGTGACTAGAGTAGTGATGGGGTTCTCGTGTGACCAGTGGCTAGAGGTAGTGATGGGGTTCTCATATGACCAGTGACTAGAGGTAGTGATGGGGTTCTCATATGACCAGTGACTAGAGGTAGTGATGGGGTTCTCGTATGACCAGTGACTAGAGGTAGTGATGGGGTTCTCATGTGATCAGTGACTAGAGGTAGTGGTGAGGTTCTCGTGTGACCAGTGGATAGAGGTAGTGATGAAGTTCTCATGTGACCAGTGACTAGAGATAGTGATGGGGTTTTCGTGTGACCAGTGACTAGAGGTAGTGATGAAGTTCTCATGTGACCAGTGACTAGAGATAGTGATGGGGTTCTTGTATGACCAGTGACTAGAGGTAGTGATGGGGTTCTCATGTGACCAGTGACTAGAGGTAGTGATGGGGTTCTCATGTGACCAGTGACTAGAGGTAGTGATGAGGTTCTCGTATGACCAGTGACTAGAGGTAGTGATGGGGTTCTCATGTGACCAGTGACTAGAGGTAGTGATGAGGTTCTCGTGTGACCATTGACTAGAGGTAGTGATGGGGTTCTCATATGACCAGTGACTAGAGGTAGTGATGAGGTTCTCATATGACCAGTGATTAGAGGTAGTGATGAGGTTCTCATGTGACCAGTGACTAGAGGTAGTGATGAGGTTCTCGTGTGACCAGTGACTAGAGGTAGTGATGGGGTTCTCATGTGACCAGTGACCAGTGACTAGAGGTAGTGATGGGGTTCTCGTATGACCAGTGACTAGAGGTAGTGATGGGGTTCTCATGTGATCAGTGACTAGAGATAGTGATGAGGTTCTCGTGTGACCAGTGGATAGAGGTAGTGATGAAGTTCTCATGTGACCAGTGACTAGAGATAGTGATGGGGTTCTCGTATGACCAGTGACTAGAGGTAGTGATGGGGTTCTCATGTGACCAGTGACTAGAGGTAGTGATGGGGTTCTCATGTGACCAATGACTAGAGGTAGTGATGGGGTTCTCATGTGACCAGTGACTAGAGGTAGTGATGAGGTTCTCGTATGACCAGTGACTAGAGGTAGTGATGGGGTTCTCGTATGACCAGTGACTAAGAGGTAGTGATGGGGTTCTCATATGACCAGTGACTAGAGGTAGTGATGAGGTTCTCGTGTGACCATTGACTAGAGGTAGTGATGGGGTTCTCATATGACCAGTGACTAGAGGTAGTGATGAGGTTCTCATATGACCAGTGATTAGAGGTAGTGATGAGGTTCTCATGTGACCAGTGACTAGAGGTAGTGATGAGGTTCTCGTGTGACCAGTGACTAGAGGTAGTGATGAAGTTCTCATGTGACCAGTGACTAGAGGTAGTGATGAGGTTCTCGTGTGACCAGTGATTAGAGGTAGTGATGGAGTTCTCATGTGACCAGTGACTAGAGGTAGTGATGAAGTTCTCATGTGACCAGTGACTAGAGGTAGTGATGAGGTTCTCGTGTGACCAGTGACTAGAGGTAGTGATGAAGTTCTCATGTGACCAGTGACTAGAGGTAGTGATGGAGTTCTCATGTGACCAGTGACTAGAGGTAGTGATGAAGTTCTCATGTGACCAGTGACTAGAGGTAGTGATGAAGTTCTCGTGTGACCAGTGACTAGAGGTAGTGATGGAGTTCTCATGTGACCAGTGACTATAGGTAGTGATGAGGTTCTCGTGTGACCAGTGACTAGAGGTAGTGATGGAGTTCTCATGTGACCAGTGACTAGAGGTAGTGATGGGTTTCTCATGTGACCAGTGACTAGAGGTAGTGATGAAGTTCTCATGTGACCAGTGACCAGTGACTAGAGGTAGTGATGGGGTTCTCGTATGACCAGTGACTAGAGGTAGTGATGGGGTTCTCATGTGATCAGTGACTAGAGGTAGTGATGAGGTTCTTATGTGACCAGTGACCAGTGACTAGAGGTAGTGATGGGGTTCTCGTATGACCAGTGACTAGAGGTAGTGATGAGGTTCTTATGTGACCAGTGACTAGAGGTAGTGATGGGGTTTTCATGTGACCAGTGACTAGAGGTCGTCAGTCAATCTGTCGTCAGTCAATCTGTCGTCAGTCAATCTGTCATCAGTCAATGTGCCATCAGTCAATCTGTCAGTCAGTCAATTTGCCGTCAGTCAATCTGTCGTCAGTCAATCTGTCGTCAGTCAATCTGTCGTCAGTCAATCTGTCGTCAGTCAATCTGTCGTCAGTCAATCTGTCGTCAGTCAATCTGTCGTCAGTCAATCTGTCGTCAGTCAATCTGTCGTCAGTCAATCTGTCGTCAGTCAATTTGTCGTCAGTCAATCTGTCATCAGTCAATCTGTCGTCAGTCAATCTGTCGTCAGTCAATCTGTCGTCAGTCAATCTGTCGTCTGTCAATCTGTCGTCAGTCAATCTGTCGTCAGTCAATCTGTCATCAGTCAATCTGTTAGTCAGTCAATCTGTCGTCAGTAAATTTGTCGTCAGTCAATCTGTTAGTCAGTCAATCTGTCATTAGTCAATCTGTCGTCAGTCAATCTGTCGTCAGTCAATCTGTTGTCAGTCAATCTGTCGTCAGTCAATCTGTCGTCAGTCAATCTGTCGTCAGTCAATCTGTCGTCAGTCAATTTGTCGTCAGTCAATCTGTCGTCAGTCAATCTGTCGTCAGTCAATCTGTCATCAGTCAATCTGTTAGTCAGTCAATCTGTCGTCAGTAAATTTGTCGTCAGTCAATCTGTTAGTCAGTCAATCTGTCGTCAGTCAATCTGTCGTCAGTCAATCTGTCGTCAGTCAATCTGTCGTCAGTAAACTTGTCGTCAGTCAATCTGTCGTCAGTCAATCTGTCGTCAGTCAATCTGTCATCAGTCAATCTGTCGTCAGTCAGTGTGTTGTCAGTCAATCTGTCATCAGTCAGTCAGTCAATCTGTCGTCAGGGCAGGGGAGTGTCGTGTAGTCCAGTCAATCTGTCGTCAGGTCAATATGTCGTCAGTAAATATGTTCGTCAGTCATATCTTGTCGTCAGTCATCTGTCGTCAGTCAATCTGTGTCAGCAATCTGTCGTCAGTCATTGTCCGCAGTCAATCTGTCGTCAGTCAATCTGTCGTCAGTCATTCGTCGGCAGTCAATCTGTAGTCAGTCAAATCTGTAGTCAGTAAATATGTCGTCAGGAAATCTGTCGTTCAGTCGTCTGTCGTCAGTCAATCTGTAGTCAGTTCAATCTGTCATCAGGTCCATTGTTAGTCAGTCAATCTGTCGTCAGTCAATTTGTCGTCAGTCAATTGTTAGTCAGTCATCTGTCGTTCAGTGCAATCTGTCGTCAGTCAATGTGTCATCAGTCAATCTGTCTGTCAGTCATTCTGTCAGTCAGTCAATTTGCCGTCAGTCAGTCAGTCAATCTGTCATCAGTCAATCTGTCGTCAGTCAATCTGTCGTCAGTCAATCTGTCGTCAGTCAATCTGTCAGTCTGTCAATGTGTCGTCAGTCAATCTGTCAGTCTGTCAATGTGTCGTCAGTCAATCTGTCTGTCGTCAGTCAATTTGTCGTCAGTCAATCTGTCAGTCAGTCAATGTGTCGTCAGTCAATCTGTTAGTCAGTCAATCTATCAGTCAGTCAGTCAGTCTGTCGTCAGTCAATCTGTTAGTCAGTCAATCTGTCAGTCAGTCAGTCAATCTGTCGTCAGTCAATCTGTTAGTCGGTCAATCTGTCAGTCAATCTGTCGTCAGTCAATCTGTTAGTCAGTCAATCTGTCAGTCAGTCAATGTGTCGTCAGTCAATCTGTTGTCAGTCAATCTGTTAGTCAGTCAATCTGTCAGTCAGTCAATGTGTCATCAGTCAATCTGTCAGTCAGTCAATCTGTTAGTCAGTCAATCTGTCATCAGTCAATCTGTCGTTAGTCAATCTGTCATCAGTCAATCTGTTAGTCAGTCAGTGTGTTGTCAGTCAATCTGTCATCAGTCAGTCAGTCAATCTGTCAGTCAGTCAGTCAATAAGTTTGTCAGTCTGTCAATAATTCTGTCTGTCAGCCTGTCACTGCTGTTGTATTTCAATTAAATGCCACACATTTTTAATTTTTTTTAAATGACTCGGCTATAGGATTACTACTCTAATTTCATTATTTTTATCCTCATCAGTCAGGATTTTTTTTCTTTCTAGTTATACATTGCTGTTGTTGTTAATTATTATTATTAATAATATTATTAGTATTACTACTACTACCGCTGTTATTATTATTATTATATGTAGGTAATAATCCAAGTTGGCCTTCGCTTGTGATGGAGTCTAATTTACCAATGGATCTGGTCATCCGGACTGCTGGGAATGTCATATGTCTACCATTCAGAGATCGTTTTCCATGAGTTGTTCTCTGGGAGCCTTGGGGTTCTCTGCAGTCACTCTACTGTATACATCTTCTATGAGACTGAACTACAAACTAGCTGTACTAGTTGTCATTTCACTGATTTCGTTTCATTCACACTCATATGATCTAGTAGACTTGGTAGCGTGACATGCTACAATTATTTGCAGAAAATCAAAGTTTAAAATGGATGTATGTTAGCAGTAAGCTTGCTTGGTTCTGTTGTGGTGTGATTGAGGACCTGTTACTAAAACTGATGTATATTATTATTTTTATTCAGTTTTGTTTAAATAAATAAAAGGCAGCAATAGCAAACATGAGTATACTAACTTGGCAAGTGTAAAATCGGAGTAAAGAATATCAGAACCCATTACACATTGAGGGAATGCTATTGCGACTATGGCCTCTACTTATAGATGCATTAGATCCAATTGCACACATTCCATATCCTGAGATGCATGCTGTAAGGTATATAATATACCATAGGTAGGAAGGCCATGCAGTTGTTATGCATTCAGTGTGGTGGGTGTTAACTACATAAACCTCATCATTGTACTATTGCATCGCTCATGATGACACTAACATTTGCACAGGACCACAACCTCCACTTATTTTTTAACCTATGGCACATATCTAAATACAAATTGCATAACAATCAGTTCAGACACAAGAAAAATGGTATATAGAGAGACTGCAGTTGCTGTGCAATTAAATTGATACTTGCTTGGGATCATGCTATGGCTCCACCTTACGTAGGAGGAGCCCATGGTCACCATGTAATAAGTATTGTTAGTGTGATAAAGGAAGAACGTGTTCTACTATATATGTAAGGACACGTTTAATCCGCAAGGTCTTGGATTTCGCGCCTCATGCATATTAAATATGCATGATATATTATTATGCATGCATATTAAATATGCATGCATTACTGATTATCTGGAAATCCATTGCACACCCTGCAGCATGACACTAATTGCTCAGCGACCAAGGCCTCCACCTGTGACCTGCACCATCTGCACACCTCCGCAGGACCAGTTGCATAGCGACCAAGGCCTCCACCTGTGATCTGGGCCAAACTGACTTTTGAGAAATAAGTTGCTAATGTATCTAAAAACTACGGGTAGAGTGCAGTAGACACTGGTCTATGAATCTGAATGAGATGGTTTGATCTGTATGCATACATGCATGTAGCATAGCCAGTGTGTAAGCATTGTTTAGAATAACTAAGGAACAACACTGCTGTGATTGCATGTCATTGATCAAAATATCACAATAACACCACCACCTGTCCCCAGTAATGAGGTGTATTCTGTTGCTATCGCCCTCCGTATCCCAGATAAATGTCCATTTGCAGCAGAATAATAAGCAGACAGGACTATTAGGTTCAACACTACCAGCTGATCATACGACTTCCTTTATTTTTTTCAATTCATTTAATACAGACATGCAATAATCACAATCCAACAAAAGATAATCAACAGTAAAATAATCACAAAAAGAAAAAAAAAACAAAGACGTAACGTTCGATAGACATGTCGTACAAACGTCACTTGTACTTAGAGATAGTCTTCATTTACTTCTTGAAATCACTTCATTGTAATCGTTACAGCCTGACAAAAAGAGAAAACATTAATAAAATGCAACAAAAACATATATCCCAGTTACATACCTGTAGCTCTTATGAACAAGACAGTGGTGCTTCACATGGCTGTGTTCAAACATCTAGCATAGTACATCCTCCAACACGTGCTCATAGTTCCTCAACTCCACCAATTAGTGTCCATCTAAGAACATGCACACACATCCAAATACAAATTTGTAAATCTCTTGCTGCCGCTAAGCGGTCATGCACACCTGGCAGACCCAGGATGCCTGTGCACTAAGCAGGCACTGTGAGCCATGCAAGCAAAGCTCCTGGAGCCAGGCTAGGAACTCGCAGGAGAATAGGCCTTTCCTCATAGCAAGTGGCGTGGCCACCCAAAGACCCACCTGGACCATTGCTGTTTCATGAGAAAGGCCTTGAATTTGCACCCCAGCAAATGCCAGGTACCCAATCACAGCTGGGTGGACTGGCTGGAGGCATATGGAAAACCAAATGGAAAATTGCCAGAGTGGGGCTTGAACTTGGCCCTGAGCCAAGGACACAACACACACACACACACACACCTTGAACAGTGCCACCCTCAAAGGGTGATGCTCCTCTGCTAAGCAGATTGACAGTTGCATAGTGGTTAATCATTTTCTTGGTCTTGTTGTAGCACATCTGTGTCTAGCTATATCTTGGCCCCTTCTAAATGACCGACTACATCTATTGCAGGTAAAGGGTAAGAGAGTAGGGACACACACACACACAAGTAAGTGGGTTCAATGCAGGATATAACTAGCACTAGTTTCCCATTCACATTTTCCAAGCCACCGACCCAGCCTTCACCAAAAGTGACAGAACTAAAAAAATATTGCATTTTGAATTTATTACAAATGCGCAATAGATGGACAAAAGCTATTCACAGTGGAGCTGTTGTTGGGTGATATCAGTTTATGCTCATGTGCTTCAAATAGCTATGCTAATGTTACGTCTGATATAGCTGTTCTCCAATAAAACTTGTGTAGCCAGAGGGTTGTGAGAGTAGTACTAACCCATGGAGATGAAATGGACATCAGGACCATTATCAACGACCATGAAAAAAATTTTTTTTTTTCAGTGATGGTTGCATGAGAAACTAGTAACTTTGTGCGGCCGTATCAAGGCTTTAGCTCACCTAGACAAACTCTTTACCCGCTGCTATACTGGGAAGGGGTCTGGTGGTATTAGTATTCAAAAGGAATGTAATTAGTCCTTTACCAGGATGCTCCATAATTAAAATCTAACTGAACATAAAAGTATCACACTTGGGTTTTTGGCTAAAAGCACATTACTGCCGTATTTAGATATGGCTTTTAGAATTCAGGAAAATGCCAATCATCTATGGAGACTCAGTGTAAGCATTCAAAACCTTTTCCTTACCCTGTTGGTAGTATTATCTCTACCACTTACAAGCCCAAAAATTAGTTATAGATGCAATTCTTTCAACCCTTCCCACTATCTTAATCTTTAGCCACTTTCTCTACTTAAGTTCACAGCCACTCCTCAGTGGTTACTACCAAGTTCTACAAGACTGCAAGTAAGCAGTGGACGTTATTGGGAGGAAGAGAGAGGAGAAGATTTGAATCAGAACTATGTTATAATTATATCACACATTTCCCAGCATAGGGGTAGGTAAAGGCAGGGTTTCATAGAGACTATGGCAATGTTGGGATTCCCTTCCCCCACCCCCATCCCATTTCGTTCACCCTCCATACTTTTTCCCTGACAAAACATTTTAAGAAAAAAATTAAAAATATATACGAAAAACCATAGCCTTACTGTACTGTTAGTTCGTTTAAAATAAATACTTCTTTTATAAAGTTGAGGTGCATAATTCATAATAGTTTGTCCTGTTTTCATCTGTCTGACTTCAATATTATCATTTGGCTAAATTAACTCTACACAAAATCCCCCCCCCCCCCCCCTGTATAAATCACCTAAGACAAAACCTACCTAAAAATTGTAAATGATGCTTCCAGGTGAGGGGTTTTCCTCTGACGTCTCATGTAAGTTTGCAACGTGTCTTTTACTCCTCGTAGTGCAGCCACGCCCTTTTCTCCCCAGCTTGTAGTAAAGACCCTTTACCAATCATTGTCCGTCATGCGTGCGTGGTATAAATTCTCCAGTTTTCGCGTATTTTGTGCGTGGTGGTGGTGTGAGTTGTACGAGGCAGATAATGGTGAAGGTCAGGCTCGACTGAGCCCCCCTGAAGAGAGATGTGATTGAGATGAAGTAAATTTTTAGTGGTAGTGATTTAGTGTGGGTGAACTAGTGTGATCGTAATTTGTGGTGTGCGCTATTTGTATAATGTTTGAGTTTGACTTAGGGTAGCTACAACTTTTTAATGACCATTGATTGAAAATTGTATTAGTATCTTGCAGCAGTAAAGAGAAGCCTCAGCATCATAGATGCAGCCCCCAGAATATATGCTGAATAAATCTGCTGGGATGTTGGTTCAAAATTTTGGCAGTCATTATAATATAGTAGTAGACAGTAGCCAGCTACTTCTAAATTGTGAATGCATATTTTATCTGGAACTTGCACGTAGTGATCAGGCAACTGTCTATAAAACCCTAACCTCAGTCAAGGGTTAAATATTGTGTATTTTATAGATTCACTGCTGACAAACAGGGATAGAGCTGCAGACACAGATTGTATTGCTTGGCATAACATGGGGCAATGTGAGTACTAAGACATTGATAAGGAGTTACTATTGTGTTAAAAGTACTCGATAGCACACATTCATATTTACTCAGTCAGGAGTGTTTGATGACCTTTTATGCATGCAAGCACATGTTTGGGCTATATTTAGAGTCTAACACATCTTGAGGTTACTTTCATTAACTTTTTTTCTCATCTCTATTTTCAGGCTGTTGGGAGTTCCACCATGCTATCTGCAGCATTGACGGAGCTAAGAGGACACTGGAACTTATGAATATAGAAGTCTGAATAGGTCTGACTTTACTCCTCTACAGTGCACCTCCACTGGACAGCTGACACTGTGGAATAGCCCCCAAATGATTCTAGTAACGGCAGATACATGCTGCACTTCTATATTAACTAACGGTGAGATTCCGTTTTTCTAGTTAGTAGAGTACTTCCACATACTTAGTGCTTGGATTTTGTAGCTGATATATGAATTATAAGAGAATGCACAAAGGTTGCGTGATGATTACTTATAACGTTAGAGTGGAGAGGCTAATATACATTAGTGACCATTGGTTGGAAAACTGTGCATCATGTGGCACAAAAAATTGAGAGTTCGTTAGTATAACATGTCTATTGACAAGACACCCCATACCAATATATTGAAATGTCACCTCTTTTAGGATTGGTGACCTTTACCAAATACCATGATGGCTAGACTCCTTGTGATATATGTAGGATTAGCCTAGTAACTATGATACACCTTAAGTGCCTACCACAGGACTGTCAACTCTCTCACTCCAACAATAACTGTTTAAATACTTTATGCTTGTCAGATACCTAACGTGTGATTGCTGACTAAATGTGAGTCCTGGTGAATGGGCCTGTTAATTGGAATTAGGGACCCAGGGTTTCATACAGGATTTTCAGTTGGGGGGGGGGGGAGAGAATTTTCAGTGAAATTTTCCCAGAAGTTTATAATCTGGCCAAAATTTTACTAGCACTTCCAGTTGGAACAGCAACCATCGAAAGATCGTTTAGTCACATGAAGATGATAAAGACCAGGCTAAGGAATCGCTTGTCTGATGAAAACTTGACTCACCTTATGAGAATTGCCATTGAAGACCCTGACTTAAGTGAAGTTAATCTTAATGAAATTCTGGACATTTTTAAAGAAAAAATATGCGCATTAGACTGTAATTGGTATATTATTCTTAAAAGTTCGTGTAAAGAAATGAGTTTGGGGGGGGGGGGGAGATCCCAGGGCTCCCCCCCTCCCTGTATGAAACACTGGGACCCTTTACCAAGTTCTAGACTGGGTTACTGTATTTGACATAGTTTACGGTTGACCAAATGCCTGTGACACAACCTCAATATTTTCCAAGGTTTTAGGAATTCTTTACTAAATATTCAAGGCACCCTTTACCATGAAATTGGTTGATGTAGGATCGGGAACCCTTTACCAAGTACTTGTGTTACCTTATTGTGACAACACACCCTTTACCATTTATTTGGTTGACCAGGTTCAAGTACCTATTTAGATCTGGAACCCTTTACCATATATCTGATTTACGTTGTTGTGACAAGACATTCCTTACCGAGCAGATGTGTTCTAGAATATTCATAGGGAGTGCTTACCTAAACATTACTATTTTAAAATGCCATATATTATTGATAAACGTTATTATCTGTATTAAATTAGAATGATGTGGGTGTGGGCTCGATTACGTCTGGATTACTCGCTCCCTTCTCTCGCTCGCACCTGGAGACAGCAAAGTAGTTGCTGCCACCAGAGTGTATGCCTCCTGCTGACTACCCGGCGAACCGTACCCGCCCGAAGGAATAGGTTTTAGGTAGGATTAAATTACTTTAAACACAGGATAACGACACACAGCGAATTGAGATGAGTGACAGAACTAACTCGAACCACGAGACACACAACTTAAGTACTAACACAAACTCCGCCTACTGTTCACACAAAATGCTGCAATGTTCTGGTCTTGTGATCGTACAATCCTTGCTAACACACATACACACGCTACCGCTACCTACTGCACATGACCATAAAACTCAACAAAAATACTTCTGACTACAAAACTTAACATTGATAAAGATCTCATGTGGGCAGGCCCACAGTGGGGTAGTGGCAAAATTCTAGTAACTTTTACGGCTATCCAATTTAGCGTAAATTCTATAATTGTGGAGCTAGATTAACAGCAGTAATTTGTTGTACGCTATAGTTTGATTGATTGAATGAAATAAGCGGCTTGATAGACCGTGTAGGCAACAATTGGAAGCCTATACAATCATATACAGTTCTGTTTCTGATCCCACTAAAGATCCCTATAAAATGACTTCAGTGAACCTTTACTTAATAAAGTTTTCTGATTCCACTTGGTAAAGTCTGTGTTATATACACTTCATAGACTAAAGGTTTGTATTATAGGCAATTAGGTAAACAATTTCTGATCCTGTGGGACCTTGGAAAGATCTGTATCGTAGACATTTCATGTAGGTAAAGGGTCACAGGGACGTCTTTAAGGTCTGTATCATGGGCACTTTGTATTGGTAAAGGGTCACAGGCACATTATAAAGGTCTGTATTATAGACACTTCATGTTGGTAAAGGGTCACATGCAGCCTATACAATCATATAGCACTTGTATACAGCTCTGTATACTTGTGTACAGTTCTGTATCATATAGCACTTGTATACAGTTCTGTTCCACTGAAGGTCCCTATAAAATGACTTCAGTGAACCTTTACTTAATAAAGTTGTCTGATTCCACTTGATAAAGTCTGTGTTATATACACTTTGTAGACTTGGACTATTTTTAAAAAGGTTTGTATTATAGGCACTTAGGTAAACAATTTCTGATCCTGTAGGACCTTGGAAAGATCTGTATCATAGACATTTCATGTAGGTAAAGGGTCACAGGGCCGTCTTTAAGGTCTGTAGCATGGGCACTTTGTATTGGTAAAGGGTCACAGGCACTTTATAAAGGTCTGTGTTATAGACACTTCATGTTGGTAAAGGGTCACAGGCACTTCATAAACGTCTGTATCATGTTTGTATTGGTAAAGGGTCACATGCACTTTATAAAGGTCTGTGTTATAGACACTTCATGTTGGTAAAGGGTCACAGGCACTTCATAAAGGTCTGTATCATGGGCACTTCTTGGTAAAGGATCCTTGCTTAAGCTATATTTGAAGATTATTTGATCGTCATAGTGTGAGTGTATGGTGGGGAGGAGAGAGAAATATTTTAGTTTGTTCTTAACTATTACATGAAGTGTGCAGTAAGACTGGTAGGGAACTGAACAGTCAGTTTGTACACAAGTGGGTATCAATACAAAAGACACTTAGTAGAATGTTTCCAATCATATAGTGTTGATATGATACTAATAGGTTAAATGAAAGTGTGGATGAACTTCATAAAGACTTCAAGAGAAAGTGTGGGAATGGACATGACTTGAGTGTCAAATTATGTCCATGGAATAATAAACGAAGTTGGGTCCTTATTGTCTTCTAAACATTACTATTGTTGTTGTCGTCATTTTTAAACAAGTGCAATATATGTTTTATTTAAATTTACTTTTGAAAAAAGTATGACGTGCTGAGATTTGGGAAAGGGTATGGAATATCCGAAGTCAATTACCATTATGTTTTGTTGTTTTTTGTTTATTGTTGCTGTTTGTAGATCACAGCTGACATGAGTGATGAACAGTTCTAATCATCCTGGCTGTATGAAGAAGTCCTGAGCATCTTCATTCATTCATGAACAGTTAATTCTTCGCCTATCACACAGATACAATGTCACATCACGGACTAATATTTATTGCATTTGCTGATTACTGGAATATATTTTACACACTAAAATATATGGCTATAAAGTGAGTATTGTAGAACACCATTTGGAGTGTTGTAGTAGCTAGCTTAAGGGAGTATCACAACACCCCATTGGTAGAGTATCAATAACACCATATTGGGTACATTATGAGCCCTAATAGGGGTGTAGTAGAACTTGGACATGGGCGTACCACAACACCCCATTTGGTATAATGAAGGGTGTACAGGGGTGTAACTGAACACTTCCTCTAGGTGAAATGGAAACACCCCATGCGGAGTAGTACAGCCAGTGTTACCTGGACACCCCAAAACGGGATTCCCATACACCCCATTTTTAACAGTGCACGAGCAGGTTTCAAGTAACGTCATAATGATGAGCATTGCCAGCATATATAGCATAACAAAAAATGTGCATAATTTGCCAACTCCTGCTATTCCCTCCTTTCATTATTCTAGACATAAATACTTTTGCAGGGTTGGGGTCAAATACTTTGAATAGTATTTAAATACAAATACAAATTTTCTGAAGAACTCAAATACAAAATACAAACACAAATACTTTCTTAGATGTAGTATTTCAATTACAAATACAAATACTTTTAAATTGCATCACAATTACAGTAGGTAAAGCATTACATGGAGAATAGATTATACCTGATGAACATTAGTTCTTCAAAAGTGTTGAACTTTGAACAATATTTGTTGGATTAAAACATCTTTCCCACTATGCTATAGAATCGTTGAACAGATACAGGACTGCATAAATACACTGGAACTAGTGTTGCAAGTATGCGGTGGTTGTAGGTGTGATTGTAATTCAGAGGCTCAGTGGTTTTTTTCTTCTATTACTTGACAGTGCTGGGTTGGATTCACATTGAGGCAATTTGCCCTTTGTTCATATACATTCAGTTAATTTAACAGCAGCTTTTCACAATAGGAGGTGGAGCTATTTAGTTATTACAATATAACTATGCCAGCATGGACCAAGCATCACTTGATTCTGTACTTTCCAGAACTAAACTCTAGAATGAATCCATCCAATAGAGTATGCTCCAGATCTTTTATTTTCTACTTTTTATTAATACAAAAGCTCTCATTCCTACCTTATGATATTTTAAAATGTATTTGAAATACGAATACAAATACTTCACTTTTTAAATCTTAAAATACTAATACAAATACAAATACACCAAAAATATATTTAAATACAGCTTAAATGCAAATACTCATGTATTTGTCCCCAACCCTGTACCCTTGTAAATTGGTTTTGTTCTTAGATTTAATTTTCTCCTTCCTGATTTTAGCAGTTCATTCATTTAAGTTATGGACAGTCACATTATAATGCTAAGTATTGTGTGAATGAATATTATAGTCATAGGAAATACTATGTGGCCAACAGTTAAAAGTAGCTATAGCTATTTCACCCCTTCTTGAAAAGAGCTCCCCTCTTAACAAGACCTAGATCTGCCTCTGAGACTTGGGGCCCCATCAACAATTATTATTTAACACATTTTTGAAACTACATTCCCAACTTTTTCTGTAAATCACTGCTTGTGACATTAGCTGTTAGCACTGCCTAATGTGAGTGTTTTAACCTGTATAATATAGAAAAACAATGTCTGTTCAGGTTCTAACCCTTCAAAAAAGTATAACTTCTTGTTTTACTTTTGTTTTAATTCTTTATTGTCACATGCTTACTTAGTACTATTATTGTGTACTGTCAAGTCGATCACAGCATCATTCATTGATAATCTTCGTGCATCATCAGACTATGGTTAGTTAGCATGAAAACAAGAGAAAATTTACTACATTTATCTTTACGCACTGGACATAGAAGTCTTGCAATAGCAAGTCAAGATGATTGTGGACAGTTTCAAAGGAAATAGCTGAAATTATTCTATGGTGACAGGCTCCTCCAATTAGCTTATGTAGCATAGCCACTAGTCTGGCATAGCAGATTTTACCTACCACTTCACAGGTAAAGGGTCTGGTCAAATGCAATAGGATAATCTGTTCAGGACAAACACATACCATGAAGTAGTGAATTATAATGCTGAGTCAGCACAAAAGGTGTCTGTACTATTATTTGACCAGACCCCTTCCCTGCAAGCGGCAGGTAATAATGCCAGACTACATAGTCACATGTTTAACTGCATGTATACAGGCATGGTTGAGGGGGTGGAGTTCATGCCACTGCTGTTCAGACCTGCTAATCCAGTCAAGTTACCATTTTGTCTCATCTTATTGGTAGCAAATAGTTTTAATCACGTGATACAAATATGCCATTGCCACCACACCCCTTGCATTGTGCTTTGTAACTTCATTGAAACAATACTTACCTAACTACCATTCCTACATTAACTCTTTTTTAAACTCGTTTAAATCACATTTACAAATGCATATAAGTATCACTATTGCATATTACATCATTATTTTAGGTGAGGGTTGCTAGCAACACATATTGCATATAGCAACAGTCCACAAGATTGTCACATGTTTAATACAGCAGTAAATGTGAGAGGATTGTAAGTTAGGCTCTTGGGCTAAAATGTTCCTAACAACATAAAGAAACAGAAAATATTTATATTTACCAATCCATAGCTATATCAGTTAGCCTACACATTCATATTCACTTGGAGCAATAGTATGTGTAATATATGTAAATCTATGAGACTATTATTGACTTCCTATGCATATTTAATGTAAAATTCATTGGTTTATGATCTTGAGTTCATTTATAAGTTCATGTTAAGAGCAGCTTTTGTCAGCAATAATATTATTTTTCCATTCAATCCAATCTCTATGTGGTAGTAGAAAAAAGAAATGCAAGAAACCTCTTGACCAAAGCAATGAAACTGAACTGAATGCCACTACAAAATCCCAAGATATACAATTGAGTTCCAATGCTGCGTATGAGACTGTGGACGTTCATTATGAAGATCCTCGTTATCGGACAAGGCACCCAGTGGAGACTGAAGAATATAATATTTACGAACAACCTGCTCTTTGAGGCCAGTATATTTGTACATACTCTCTAACAAGAATATGAGTGTTTATATTTTAGTGTTTTAGATAGTTAAAGAACAAGAATTAAAAATGCAATATTTTATGCATAATTACAAAACAGTTAATACTTTAGTGTGTGAATAAAATATCTCTCAATCATGTCTGTTTAAATAGGTTTTCTAGAATACCATGCAATTTACTGTCCTAGATCACCACATTGCCCAGTGGACCCTATGAACTGAGAACCTGGTCCCAATGTTTCAGTTTGGAGGTTCTACTCTATCAATTTTGCACACATCTAAGAACTCTTGGGATTTATTCTAATCTATTCGTTTATGTTTATATGTAATAATTTTGCTTAAATGCAAATAATTATGAAATTATGTATGTTGAAGTCGGTGAACGTAGTAAAGTGGACATTTGCCTTTGTGTGTATTGGATTGCCCACCATGAGAGAGAGGAGAGAATGCATTGGAGTCATGAGAGCATAAATATAACATCATGAATTGTGCTGCACTCATCCTGGTTGGGTTATTTAAGCAGTGGTCCAACTGTATGCATGGTGTTAAGTTTTGTGAAATAGAGTTTAATGAGCTCGGTTGTCTCCTTAAGTCAAGATCAGTCACTTTAGGGATTTTTGCAAATATTCTCTAGAATAGCATGACTACAATTCTGAGAAACTTCTCTCATTGACTCCTAGTAGTAGAGAGTAAACCCACCCCCACCAATATGTTGTCAGAAACAATACCTATGAATAGCTATGAAATTAAACAAAAAAAAAGTGTCAGAAATGCCAGTTTCCCTTGCCCCACACAGAGTATGGGTGTGATTTTGATAATATCGTCTCAGCCTCTCTATATCACAGTCATCATGAAGCCACACCCACCTGACCACACTATTCTAGATTCTAAAAAAACTTCAAGCACTAATCAAAGAACCAGAAAATAATGTGTTAGCTGTACCATGCACTCTCTAGCCTGAATATGTACGCACAAGAATAACATCTCATCTTGTCTCTATATTGATGGATTGCAAGAAACACTGCAGTGGCAGCACAAGTGAGCATACTTAAGATTGAAGTAAAGCAGTTGCCAATAATGATCTTCCACATCTGCATACAAAAAGTTCTCAAAATGAGACAGAGCATGAACTTTCCAAATACTCCGTCGACCGAGGGAAGTATCTCAAAGACTAGTCATTGTCATTGGCCACTTGTGAGCATAAAGATTACACTCAAATTAGATTTTCTTAATAATCCAGACTCCAGGTTTCTATGTAATTTCTTTGTTTACTGTTCTGTATCACCACTTCCTACTGGCCTTTTGACCTATTATTTTATTTATGATTAGCTGCATGTTATAATTTTGCATAAATGCACAGCTGTGTTTAATTATGAAGTTAGGTATGTGAAGCCAGTGAATCCTGTCAAGCAGAATACCCACCATGAGAGAGAGAGAAGAGAGTTGGAACATAAACATAGGCTCTAAAACTTTGTGATTTGGACTTTCTCTCTCTATTATTTTTGGTATCATCTCTCATTTTGGAACATTACTACCTCTACTAGTTGGTTTTGTGCTCACGGCCTGCCTTTATTGTTGTTCTTGCAATTTACTATTAATAATATTTATTCGTAAACTGTATACACTTGAACTAATTCTGAAGGCGAGTCACACAGCTGGAAATTTAGCCATCGGTTGGGTCAAGTTTGTGGTCTAATTCAGTATATAAGATAAGAAGCATAGCTCGGTTGTTTCCAAGTCAAGACCTATCTTTTTAGGGATTTGTGTGAGTACTTATATTCTTTAGTATAACTTGACTACAATCCCTTAGAGAGTAATTAGCCTACCCCACAACCACATGCTGTACAACAATAGATATGAAAATTAACAAGGAAGTACTTGTTCCTAACAGTTCCCATTGTATCTAAAGTAAATTGACCTAAGGCAGACCTCTAATAATTCTGTGATGTACTCAGTAGGTGTAAATTTAAGTTATAATTAACTATATTGGCTGTTAAAAAGAGAAAAAATTGCTAATAGCATTGGTGTGTGTCTGCACATGAATATAATTAATGTTTGGTAAAGGGGCCGTGTTTATTATTGTTCATTCTCTTGAGTGTGAATTTCACACTGAGTGTGCATTTGCGCTACACATTGATGGTGGGCATTCACACCACCCAGTTTGGTGTGAATTTGGTGGGTTTTCATGCTATAATTTATTACAATATTATGATATGAGCATGTGTGTGCATGTGTATGTACATGCACACACATGTTTATGAGGGTGCAAGTTGTGTGTAGTTAGAACATCTGCACTTGTCATTGTTTATCCTGCAAAGTCAATGTTCGAGTTGTTAGATATGTGCACAGTTTTTTCTTTGAGCTGTGTTTTGTTGTGTTTCAATAATAGTACAATGCCTTTACTCATTAAGTAATCTTGATGCAGGATCTAGCAATATGGCTACTTTGGAAGAAGTTTCAAATACTTTCTTGTAGTTATGTAACCCAACCTAATTGCTTTGGCAACAGCCGGTATGTGTTGAGGCTCTGCCCATTCAGCTGTAGTAATGTTATATGTTTGCCTGTGCTGCATCAGAGGAGGGAGAATACCCTTAGTACTGAAAGACAACTTGTAGCTAGTGGTATCTCATACACACTGAATGTAATGTGTAAAAAGCAAAGGGGAAAAAACAACTTAGATATCTGTGACAACAGCCTTGACTTGTACATACCATTCTGAACAAACAACACTACAAACAAATATCCTAGCTAGCTTTGTTTGACTAACTACTTAGTTTAGTCCCTACTACAATACGTTATGCTCTTTGTATATTAAAGAATACTGACGATATACTATTTATAAATCATTCACTTTGAAAAACATCGTGGTCAGTGATGATCACATCAGGCCCAAATTACACATTGTCTATCTGTAGGCAAAAAACAAAACAAAAACAAACAGGCATTATTGTTCTGATGTTTTTTATTATTATTATTACTAGCCTTAAGTGTTAGACACATCAGAAACAAATTTAATACACCTGTGTTGTCAATGAAACAGAACTTGCCATGGAGAACACTGTCACATGGTTATGCCATCTGAGAACTGTTCCTTAAAATTTCTTCCCATTCACTCTACTTGTCAACTCAATCTGTTGGTGTTTAGAAAGTCGCTCAAAATATGAGCAGTGCACCAAAAACAGTCATGGAAAGCAGAAGTTTTGGGTTTTTCCGAACCTCCATGGAAGATATGCCTGATTCTGACATGTATGTAGAGATTTCTCCTCGAGTTGACATCCCAAGCAAGTGGCGTGGCACAATGGGTTGTACAAGTGCCAGCTACCCAAGTCTTGGTGCATACAGTGAGCCTTGGAGGCCTCCTCTGAAGGAGAACTCCAGTTACATGATCTTGCACAGTGCCAATCCACCATTACTTCATGTGTATGATGAAGTTCACAATTCTACTACTTTGAGACCTTGTGAATATGAAATGCCAGCTCCTTGTACTCCTAGTTGTGTTCTACACAGCTTACACCACCAGTACCACATGGTGAAGACAATCCACAAACTACTGATAAATTCATTCATGAAGAAATACAATGAAAAGTTAGGTATGTCATCCTCGTGCAATCAAAACTCAAGCATTACAGGAAGCTAGTGAGACTGGCATTGGTGACACTTACTGGCTTCATTTCAACATCGGTTGTAAAATTCTTGTCCATTACTGTAATAGCTAATTTTACATCGTACAAATCATAATTACAGTGCCACATTATTGAGGGAAAGTTCATGTTAGCTCACTTCAACCAATATTTAGTGAAGAATGGTGAAGGTATAAAAAGGGGATTGTCATTTTATAGCTACTATAGTAGTAATTTTAGCAGCTGACTATAATTTGAGTATAGGAGTCTTGTGGATTGTATTTTAAGATAGTCTTAGTCGTGGCCATTAATTTTTTTATGAAGTAATTTTCAACTCGGGTGGTGCAAGCAAAATTTGCAAGGATGCATGTAACAAAATTTTTGGGTAGCTAAAATATACTTAAGACCTGCCTGATCACTGTTGTAAATAATTTAATATGCATGTAATTTAGTTTTACATCTTAGAGGCCTCCTCTGCAGAAGAGCTTCAGCAACATAATCTTTCACAGCACAACACTGACCCACCATTATTTCATGTGTATGATGAAGTTCATAATTCTTTTCTTTGAGAGTGACAGCACTTTCCACTACTACTCGTTCATCTACACAGCCTACACCAGTACCACATGGTGAAAACAAATCACTGTAACTAATTGAGTGACTTCTGAAGAGTAATTAAATATAAATTTATGCTTCTTGTAATGCAGTTCAAAACCTACATGAGGTTAGAGAGTGATATTGGTGGCAAGTATTGGCTTCATTTCAATATCTGCTGAAAAATTCTTGTTCAGATGGTATAGCTGAATCTAGCTATCCATTTTAATTAGCATACAAATAGTTCTTACAGTGTCACATTACTTAGGGCAACGTTTACATTATCTCACTCCTCAACCTATATATAGAAATGAAAGAGGAGGACAAGGGGATTGTCCCAGATTATGTATATTCAGTAGTTACTGGGAGGAAGTTGAGCAGCTGACTACAGTTTCAGTATAAAAGTTCAGTTGATAGCACTTTTTTCTTGTGTAAGTAAAGTTTGGGCATAACCATATATATTTCGTGTGAAGTAGGTGGTGGTGGACACAAATTTTGCAATGATGTATGTAGCAGACCTTTTTGGTAAGATAAATTAAATATCTGTCTACTGCTGTTGTTGCAAATTTTTTCAATCTGTATCTAATTTAGCTTTACAAATATACTTAACCATCATAAGTGTGGGAGTCCTCCCTCTATCTGTAAGGATTGTAACTAACCCAAGAAAAAGTCCATTCAGAATTGATTCAAGGGTAGAGTTTACTTGTGAAGTGGATCCTGCTCCTACTCAACAACTCATTTATAAGTGGAGAACAGTGGACAACATTTATGGAGGTTCAACATTTACTCAACAAAGTTTCAATACAACGTTTTATAGAAGAACTTTTCGATACTGTTGGTATTTCTGTTCAGTACTTCAAAATCAAACTGTTGTAGGATCAGCAAATCAGTTGGTTGAAGTTCATGGTAGGTTTTTAAATGGATATTATTCTAACTTTACTTTCTTCCATTTTTATAATGCCACGTAGTTATGCAGAATATAATAGTAAAGTATAGCTGTATAGTAGGAACCTGGTATAGCATTCCATTCCATATTTATGGAGTAAATAAAAAAAACTATTCTTATAAATAGTGACTTACTGTCAGCAATTGAAACATTGACAGTATAATCAATCGAATAGCTTGACTGGTTCACTTTCCACACACTGTATTACTGTTGTTCTTAATTTAAGCCACTCAAGTTTATGAAGTTGGTTAGTATGCATTCTAATTCAGTGTGAGACAAATAATTCACGCAATAAAATTTCTTTACTGTTCTTATTAGGTCTCTTGAATACGAATGATTCAGTAACCAGAGCATTTGTGCATGATGATACTATAGTATTGCATATAAACAATCTGACACTCAATTTGTACGGATATTGGAGTAGATATATAAGTAGTATGAAATGGTACCATAATGGAACTGAAATTAAAAGTAGTAGAAGAGTTAGTATAGCCAACAATGGAACTTCATTGACAATATCAAATATGATTGATTCTGATGCTGGAAAATATGAAGTGAAAATAGGATCAATTGGTCGTGGATCTTCAACTGCATGCGATAGAAACTTTCTACCAATATTTGAAGTTGCAGCTTTATATGCTCCAGTTACATTTATAGTACAACAATATCACATCCCAAAATATAATCCCGAAGACATCATTAAAACTATTACACTCGATATAAGAGATGACAATTTGGTTATCAACAATTCAATTAAAATAAATAGTTCTCATATTTTTCGTTGGAATCCATATTCCAATTTATACAAAAATGGAGTGTATCAGTCAGTGAGCAATGGACAATACAGCTTTACTCAGTCTTATGGAAGTGAGATATTATTGTCTCATCAAATAAGATATAACAATACTGAGGAAGTTGCAGGACATTATGTATATTATGAAACGGCCAGGTTTTATTACTTCAGAAATTCAGATTGTACTGATTATAATAATTTCATATTTGACTACTTTCACTTTCCTGGTAGAGTGGCAATATTTGCATTGTATTGGACTCTTAAAGAAAATGGTGAGAATATTATGTACATGTACGCACATGTGTGTATGTTTATCTAATATATGAGAGGTATTGATGAATATATGGACAGATAGGCTTTAATTGAAGAGCTGCAATATTATGTGTTCACTTTTTCATTTCTTTATTTCTTTATTTATATTATTTCATTGATTATAGTACTCTAGATCTGGTACTCTAATGTTGGAGAATCTAGAAGATAACCTCTACCAAATCGAATAGCATTAAAGCATTTGATTTAGTTTCATTTATGACTTGCAACGTTTGGGATGGGTGAGGAGGGGGGGGGGGGGGGGGGGGGGGGGGGGGGGGGGGGGGGGGGGAGGGGTTAGACCTTGATCAAACTTTTTTGTTTCTACCTAATTTGTTTTGCTTTCATGCTCGAAAAGATACACCAATTTTGCTTTTCTTGCTTTTGCCTTGTTGGTTTTTCACCACCCATTTAAACAACTCAATTCCTTTTTCTGTCATCTTATGTTCAGATCTGGCTCACCTACAATGGCCACTAGCTAGGTAGTAGTAAAATGATTATTGTACTGAAATTCAAACAACTACACATGAACAATAGAATACCTGGATGACTGATAGGCATCTACAGGGTGAGTCAAGCAGCCCAATGTTGGAGTTTAAATTAAAGTAATGAACATAGTAGAAAAGAAAAGCTTTTGTATGCAGGTAGAGTTCTATAAGTGTGTATAAATTAGAAGTGTGAAGCTCTGGAATAAAATTGTAATTAGAATCAGTAAACAGAGCCAATGATGTGGAAATTGTGTAAACATCAAAGTTGACCTTTGAACTCCAACATTGTACTGCTTGACTACCCATTTAGCTCAAATTGTGCTATTTGGCTTCCCATTTTGCTTGAAACATCGCTTCTTTCTTTACAGTACCCATTTTGCTCTAGTTATGCCAAGCAAGCAAATTTGATCAAGGTCTTGGGGGAAAAGGAAGTGAGGTGGGTAAAATGGGGGAGGAGAGGGATGGGATAACTTTGACCAAATCAAATCGTTTTGAATCCCATAATAGTAAGGACCATTCTTAAAATAGCAATCAGTCATGTTGTGATTTATAGGGAGAACATCTGGCATTTTTTTTAATTGCTTTATGACATTAGCTAAAGCATCAATATGTTACATAAAACGAATGGTACTACTCAAGATTAGTGCTTTCATTGCCTATCCTGTCAATGCTTGTATGTTCGTTAGAACCCTATGTTAGTCTTCAAATTAATGTTTTGGAGAACACACTCCGAAGAAGAGTTGAATGTGATATTATTCATGGTCGTCCTGATACTCTGTCTCTGAGACACTATAAAGAAGTACTAGTGGAAGTATTTGGTACTCATCTCAATTACACTATCCCAACTGGTCATTTTGGAACTTACACATGCTACACAGGCATTGGCTCAAATACAACACTGGTCAAGGAAAAAGGTAAATAAATTATATTATTACATTAACATTAAAATAAAGCTATGTTTTTATGTAGGTTCCTTTCAAGTTTTGATTATTGATTGCTGCACAACAACAGTCAAGGTATTTAATATTGTAGCTGAGGCTGCATAACTGGTATGCATTACCATTATGGGATATTGAACACAGTTAGGATGCCAGGTGGTTGCACGAAAGAAACTATACAATACTTCAAACTAAATTTCAATGACAGAATAACAAATCAAACCAAACCACTAAGCATGTGATAGTAACTCTAGGTACTCTCCAAAATCTTTAAGTTTTGAACCAATGGTAACACTTTTCGTCATCTTTGAGATCTGAAATTTGTTTGTCAATTGAAGCATGTTGCAACTTTCTTTCTGAACAGGAAAATCAACACTCGTCTACAGCTATTAGTAACCTTAAAGCTTTAAGAAAATAGCTAGATTTTTCTCTCTAAAAAATTGCTTTGGGGAAAGTTCAGGTAAGTTCACCACTCTCCATATATAATATATATATATAATATATATATATATATATTTATATATATATATACATAATATATATATATATATATTTATATATATACAATATATATATACATACCAAGTTATGAGAAAAAATAGATATTTTTTAAGTTGATGGTCAGTAGCATGGTATTATGTAATAGTTAGAGCATACGCGCTTAGGTACTGGTGGATTTAGTGCACAAAGCCCTCGGGCCTACGGCCCTTGGGCTTCAGTGCACTAAATCCACCAGTACCTGAGCGCATGCTCTAACTATTTTAGAACCCGTTTACCCAAAGCCGGCCCAGTTTCCACTAGCAACTTGGTTTATCAGCATTTTCGCACAAATATGGCGGTGTCAAGCGAATTTCCGGCCCAAAATTAAAAATTCAATTGAAGCACACCGGGCAGGTTTACTTTAGCATTGTAGCTGCCAGCTGTTATCTCCAGATCTAACTCTACCCTGGGCTGCTCTGCTCTGTGGTAAACAGTTAAGCAGCTAGCTATGGTAAATTCCTGTGGTATGAGCTGTCAGCAGGAGAGGAACTAGGGCTGGTCCCGTATGGATATGAGAGGGTAGTAGACCCTCACATATCATATCCAGGCCTCACACAGCTTTATCCGGCCTATTCTATTAAACTAAAACTCAAAAATAGCAATACCCCAAGGGTGGTTAGTATGCACAGTTTATATACCTAAAGGCAAAAAATAGTGCACACTTACCAAGTTAGTACACCTAGTAACAATATAGCAACGGGTTCTAATATGATCTAAATGCTATAATTTTGGGTTTAGCCCAACATCATACCACACACACAGCATGGACAGCTGAGAAAGCTGATAACTTAAAGGAGGAAGCTGGGAAGCTAGAAAACGTTTTCCCCCACCCCCTTCCCCCAAGACTAAACCCGAGCTTAATTAACATACCAGCATTATGTAACTTTGTCAGCTGATGCTAAGTCTTAGTCTGAGTGAAGCAACTATACACTAAGGATGCATGGAGTAGTTAGCTAGTTTAGTGACTAAAAATATGAGCACATTTTTTGCATTGTATACATTGCATTGCAGTAGTACCCATAATTGAAGTGAACAAGCTTGAGGAATATTTACTAACTGATCAGGCAGAGTAGATAGCTAATTGTATCGCAACTTGTTTTGGTCCAGCTACTGTGTTATGACTCTTCTGTAGTAATCTAGTCTTTGTCCAAAAGAAAAGTAAAACTTGATGAATCACTAAATGGCATGTTTATTCTAGTGGTGCAGTGCTTCAAGATGCTAATGTTCCATAGATAATCTTTTGATAAATATGTGCCTGACTTGTCAGTTGAGACCCGTTGGGAAATAAATATATTATTCTGCAGAGTAACTGATATCAGTGTATTTTCTGTTTCACCATGGAGCAATACTGCAGCAAACTATAACCAATATGCACAGAATGCTCTGACAGTCCTCATTCTAATAAGCAAAGACAGAACTGCTCAGTAAGCAAATTGTGAAACCTTGAAAGTAGGTATTATACAATCACTTGTCTTGGCATACTCCTCATATAATAGATCCTTTCACATGAAATTTTGTTTATAGATTTAGTTATGTTTACATAAAATATAATAATATTATTGTCTATTTAATAATATTCACAATAATGGATTATGGTAATGTAGTTTTGTCTCCTCTTTTTTTAATTTTCTTGGAAGGGAAACTAAAATCTAGGTTGGTGTGGCCTGAACAAAATAGAGTAGAATATTAGAAATTAGCTGGTGTAATTTATTTGTACTGTGATAGAAGAACTTTAAACCCCATTGGTCCTTGTGGGACACTATTGATTAAGTATCCTTGCCATGAGGGCAGAGATACCTTAGTTGTCCTCCAATAACATTGATAAGAAAAGTAGCTATGTTTAAAATTAGTAAAGTGACTACATGTACAGTTGCTATGTTCTGATATCTAGCTATTATAGGGGTTCCCTTTGATCTAAGTAGTGCTACTAAACTCAAACCATTACATAATAGTTCGATGCTGCCTCAGAGGGAACTATCATTTTGAGGGTCCTAAGAGTCCTTAGAAGTACCATCCCGAGCACAGAGAGAGCACTAGTTAGGGACAAAGGAACACTAAATAAAGTAGTTCACAATGGCTGCACAGCATCTAACTATTGAGAATATGGCAACTGCTCCACCTATTACCTAACGAATTTTGAATTTCCTAACAACTCAATTGGAGCGACATTGTAGTATCTATGCCCTCAAGGTGGGACACCAAATTATTAGTGTCCCTCTCTAAGAACCTAAGGAATTTAGAGTCTCTTCACAGCACAAAAAAAAGAAAAAAAGAACCAGCTTGTTGTAATAGCTCAGTATCATAAACTGATGCATTAAAGCCACAATATAATGTTTTGGTTTTGTGATGTTAATTAATGCATGCAAGTAATTTAATTACTAAAAAAAGTTTCTAATTGTAGCAATGAATATCACATCTCAAATTGTAGAATATTCAGACAGCTCTAACTGATGTCATGAATCGTTTCTGTGAAGACTGCAATATTACATCTTATTTTGAGAACAGTGTTATTAACTACAGCACTAATGGTCAGCAGCTACTCTTTACCACTGACTTCATATACTCTAACCCAAGAGGAACTGTAACATCCACTTCACTAATACATCACTTCCAGTCTTGGATACTATCACAGAACACTCCTAACTTAACTGTAGCCAGGAAGATAGTGTCTATAAACAAGAACTGTCCTGTGGCCATAAATGGAGTGACCAGAATTGCCTGCCTGACAGCATCTACTATGGTTGCTAAAACAGGATGCTATTATGTCGTTGGCATTACTTTTGTTGTTGGAGTTGTAACAGCAACAGTTACTACCATCATTGTTATGTTAAGGTAAACGTTACTAGTCAAGTCTTGTGTGGTTTATGTAGTGATAAACAAAGTTTGTTTACCAAACCTTGAGATTTATATGCAACATATCTTACAGTTGAGTATAATTGGTATGAACATTTCTGGATAAAGAGGACAATCTCATTTCTTCCACATGCCCTTAAAAATACAGCAAGGATAGAAGAGCCCTACGAATAGAATAATTTTCTTAAAGCTTATTAATATTTCTGTCCAATTGTTTAAGTATAATTTGCTTCATGTTTCACAGCACAAGAAAATGTAAGAAGCCTAGTAAACTCAGAGATGAAGCTAAATTGAGTGCCACTACTAAATCCAAGGATATATCCATGAATGCTAATGCAGCATATGAGGCTGTGGATGTTCCTTATGAAGATTCTCGATATGGGACAAGACCACCAGTGGAAAACACGGAAGACATTTATGAGCAGCCAGCTCTTTGAGTACTGTAATAAATTGAATTTGATTAAATAGTGTGACAATGAGCAACTACAAACTATGAATGCTTGTGACTATTACTGTATATTTGTGGACTACACGCGTCAAGTAAACTTTTAATTTTTTACAATTCACTATGACTCTCAAGAACTACATTATAGAACTCTATGGACAGAGTATTTATGACATGTGTTATATTAAATATAATTCATTTTTATTGCTTGTTAAAATTACACAGACAAGTAAATTTAATTTATTTTAATTTCAGCTAGCCAAATTGGTCTAAATTACCATAGTTGTTTGTTCTGTCCTAATTGATAGAATAGTCAACATATGGAAGTAACCATTAATTATTCAATTACCATTGGGAGATTTATGATGTGACAAAAAAGGATATTTGTGCATATGTGTGTGTGTATTTGTATCATGCATTAATTGTGTGTAGAATAATGGCAGCAACAATGATGAGAAAAATAAGGGACTGTAAGATTAAATTAAAGGCATTTTGAATGTACAAATACAGATCTAAAATTGTGTTAATCAACAATATGTGATGGGATTAAGTGCAGAAACACAATTTAACTATGGCTCACGCAATCAGCAGATCCTTCAGCAATCCAACAAGTTAAAACTTGCTTTCTGTGGTGCACTAAGGTTCCAACAAAGTCGTTCTTCGTATAAACCTCAGCAGGAGTAGCTTAAGAAGTCTATGGTCCGCCTTGTAAAGCTCTGGCGAGACCTTATACATTATAAGCAGCATCCACAAAAAAAACTCCAATTATAGAATTCTAATGCTTAATTGGGGGCCATATAAAATGTCACATAATGTTAGCAAGCACAAAATACAACTATAGACTGTGTTAACTTCCTGGGAATTTTTTATATCTTGTTCAGGACTTTTTTCTACTGCTGAGATTTGTAAATTGTTTTTGCAAATGACCTCCATAAGTTAGCACTCTTTTGTCAGGGCTTCAAGAACCAAAGGAAATTCAAGCTGTTGGACCTCAAGGTACAGGAAAAGGTTGACTGATAACACAACCCATGCAAAACTCCACCACTAGCTATAAGCAACTTGCAAAATTTCCAAAACAAAATACCTAATTCTAGAAAGTTGTGATTATATGTGAAGTTTTAAATTACCCACAAACATTATAACTGAATCACACTTTATGGGGGATGGGTGCAGGGATAGGGTTCTTAGAATAAGCCATTATCCTGCATGTTGCAAAGTCCTCCCCCCCCCCCACACACACATACTGGCCTTTGGTTCAGATAGAGTTGGTAAAGGATCTTGCCCCACATGCTGCATGAGGTAGGCAACAATTATCAACACTGCTCAGTTTCAAAAAAAAAAAAGATTTCAGAATATATGCAAAGGGAGTGAAATTTATGTGCACCTTGTAATAGAATAGATGCAAGTTAATTAAAAATTTTAATGACTATTCAATTTGATATTGTTAAAAAATTCATCAAATGTTGAGCCATAAAAGCTAGCTAAGACACTTGCAATGCAATTAATTCTTAGAGTTGAACATTTTGTATTAAAGTCTCGCTGGAGATCCTGTGGAACTTGTAAAACTGAGGGTCTGTGAGACTGTGTACCTATTTCCACTATTTCTGCCATATTTGTCATATGTATTAAAAGTAGAAAATTCATTGCTGGATGTGATTAAGATAAGCTATTCATCAGTCTCAATTGATTGGTTTCACTTTAAAACGTTTTCTTAGTTGTCAAAATCTTCATGAGAGTAACTGATCTGAAAATAAGTCCAACTGTTGTTTATGAAGACAATCAGGAATGTCTGTAGATCAGAGAATCACAAAGGGAAGTTAATCATTCAACAGCTAGTCCATGACGACAATCAGGCAACCCTTGCTATGACCAAAAATCCAAAATTTCATGGACAACCTAAGGACATCAATATTTGACATCATTTAATTTGACAGTAAGTCACACAAGGAACATTAGAAATTAAAATATACTGTCCAACAACTGAAATGAGGGCAGACATGACAGATGGATTGAATTGTAAAACTTTAACAGCAAGGATTGCAAGAACAACCACCCTAAATCAAGTGAGGAGACATGATAACTATATAAGCACTTGGAAGTCAGTGTGTTTATTTCATGTTGTCATGGTTCATCCATGGTTTGTCCGGTAGTAAGAATCTTCATAATGAACATCCACTGTCTCATAAGCTATTATAGTAATTTATTGGTATATCTTGGGATTGTATAGTGGCAGTCGGTTTATCTTCATTTCTTAGGTGAAAACAGACTTCATGTATATTTTTTCTACCTTCTTAAGGTTGTTTGTTTGAATTAATAATGAAAAATTAGATATAGCTATGAACACCTAATTATTGAGGCCAAGAATATAACTTAATATAACCTCTGACAAGGACATGTGTGTTGTATATTTGTATAATGTGTTGTATATTTTCTGAATTAGATAGCTAAATAAAAAGAATTGAATATATGCTGCATTTTATGTGTAACTGTTACCAAGTATCAAATCAAGAAAGTTATATAAAAATGAGTGTGATGGTATGATGGTGATATATCTACATATACTATTACACTAAAATACCCATGCAATGTGTTCTGGCCTGTTCTTCATCACAGCACAGCAAACTGGTGTATTATGAATGTCTGTGTAATGTAGCAATTGTGACTATAATATAAAGTACAGTGGGGTTTATACTTTGTGATAAAGAAGCAAATGATGTGTATTTGTAAAAAAAAAATGAAGTCAAGTTTCTGAGATCATGATTGCTAAGATTTGACATGTTAATGATACCACAATAACAACTGAACATCATTGGTCAAAATATTTCGTACCTTAGTTTGCTAAGGTACACTGCCACCAGTTCCAGTGGCATAGCAGGCGCCTTACAAATATAAATATAACTATTATTTAAATAAACTAACTTTTGGCGATATGTACAGCCACCAACTACACACCTGCTGTATCACTCTACTGAGAGGAAGTTCAAAATAACTCACTGCAAATTATATACAGAAAAGAATGAGAGGAATGTGCTTTCAGTAGCAACCATGGTATATAGTGTAGTAACATACTATTACAATATCAGTATTATGCAGTAAGTGAGGATGACATTTGTGTGTCATAAGATTTGGCATAACAATCTATCATTTTGTGTGAAGCAAATTTTCAAGGTGGTGGTAGAAATTTTCAATTATGTTTGTAACAAATTTGGTTAGTAATATAAATTAAGAATATAAGTATGACAGCTGTTGTAAATATTTCTGTATGTATCTGACACAGCTTTTCAAATAATACTTAACCATCATTAGTGTGGGAGTCCTCCCTCTATCTGTAAGAATAGTAACTAACCCAAGAAACAGTCCATTCAGAATATTGAAGTTGTTATGCCCTTTCTAATTTTACTTTCTGTATACAGTTCTGTATGTCAACAATTAAGCACAAGATAGAGCAACATATTCCCAATTTGCCACCTTATCCACTGCAACAATATAATGAAACATGTAATTTCCTCCAGGGAAAGTACAATAAATCTATTGTGCACATGCACACCCTCTACCCCTCCTCCCTACTACTCTGGGCACATCCTATATTAACTTGATCTAACTTACTGGGTTAAACTTTATTAAAATCTTCATGAGCATTATAATAATAAAGAAGGTAAAATAAACAATACAATACTATTCACATTTTCAGATGTTTATTTAAATCGTATCCCAGCTAGCTTGGTCTGTAGACATATAAAGATATACAGAATTCTTCAGCTGTGTGTAGCCAGTAGTTCTTCATTAGCAGTGTGATTACTGTCTTCAGTAGACATCTGTTGTCTATGTGGAATTCTCTACTCTCTGTAATTCACTAAATTTCACATTTATTGATTATTTTATTGTAACTGCTACCTTAAGATTGTCTCATGGCCCTGACTTCACTCTGGATGTAGCCTAAAAGCACTGAGCTGGAACAGACACTCATTATCAGTTATTTAAGGGTTATAGTTGTATTGCTATGTTTAGTGTGAACTGAAAGATTCATGTACAATATTGTTGTTTATACATAACATGGTGAATATATTACCTGACCATGACTTAACTAGAGACAGACTCTCGTACTAGAATCCTTTGCAAATGTCTTTGTGGTTGCAGCAAGTGTGTGTTAGTGTGATTATTATGTAATTAATAAAGGGTATATAAATATACATGAACAAGTTTACCAAAGCCTATATATTAAGTCATTCAGTAATATTATGAGTACTTTAGGACCCCCTAACTCTGAACAATGGGTCAGCCAACAAATTACAAATTAGTTATCAACTCTCACACAACTATGATTGGGGTGGGGGGGGGGGGGGGGGGGGGTGGGGGGGGGGGGGGGGGTTATTGGGAGTTAATGGAAAGGCAGGATTATTAAAAGAGGGTTACTTAATGGCCTCACCCAAATTACATTCAGACCACATTATGATAGTGCTACCTGGTTGGATCGTAACTTGCCAATTATATTTATAGTCCATTGTAATCAAATGAAGAGTCAGTTCAAAATATTTGACCTTATTTCAGTAAAAAGAGCTCACTATAGAGAGTAATAGAAGTATATACTACAAATTACATTAGCCTCCAGCTAAACAATGGGCAACGATGTTTGCAATGAGGAGGCTTATCAACCCACCCAAACTTCTCATTCAAATGCCCCTGGGGTTACTAGTAGCTCCCCTTTGAAAATAGGAATTATGTGGTGTCAGGGGCATAAGCAGAATTTTTCAAAAGGAGGTTATGACCTTTGACTTTAACAGACAAAGGTTAAGGTGGTCAAACACAACCTTATTCTCATAATTCATATGCAAAGCAAAACAAAATCCTCAAAATTTTGTCCACAAAATGAAATTCTTTGCACTTTCATCCTGTTAAAACGAAAGTGACAATATTTTGTCTTTTGGGTTTGTGCTTCTTATCACACAAATATAGGTTTGCAGTTCTATGCTTCAATATGTCAGCATTTTGACGGAATTTATTATTGAGGGCTTACTGATCTGATGACGAACTAACTGACCGTTTATTGATATCAATTTGCATTCTTTAGAATATCAAGATTTGTAAATTATGAGGTTTGTTTCCATTACTTTGTAAATAAACTCATCAATATAATTAATTTGAAAGTGAGACCCCCCAGCCTGTGCCCTCATAGATTACAGATGTCTTCCACTATTCATTTACAGATGTATTCCACATTAACTTATTTTATTTTAATGCGTCAAGACAAGTTTAGCATTCTAAAGATGATACAATACATACAATGCCAAAATACATATTTTGTACTTTACCTGGAGGAAATTATATTTGTTTCATTTTTATTATATTTGCTGCAGTGGATAAGATGACAAATTGGGGAAATGTTGCTCTATTCTGTACCTAATTGTTGACAGACAGGACTGTATAAGAGATAAAATTAGAAAGGGCATAACAACTTTCATATATTTTAGAAAAGAAAGACAAATACATTGGTGTGTATTAAAGTAATAGCTTGGTTCATTCTATTGTATAGGAGACCCATGAGATAATTATAAACAAGTTTATTTAGTGGCTGGTTTCTAAAACAATTGTATCACTACATATACCCCACCTAGCCAGTGGCTAAGGGGCTATGATGGTCATTCCTCTGCTACTATAAATTGTTCAAGTTTCTGTCCACTAGTTGACTTTTGACCTTGGTTTTAATTAATTTCATTTCACAGAAGCATCATCTAGAAGAAGGAGAAATCCCAAGCGGAAATTTATCTTTTCCTTCCCAAAAGTATTGCCAATTCTTGATCTGAATATTACAGCACATGAAGAGTGACAAATGCAGCATTATTATAGCATGATCCTGTAACTATTCTTTTAGATAATTTAGTAAAATTGAGTTTGGAACCTTCAATTGCAATTCTCATAAGCCATGACAAATTGTCAGATGGTTACAGATTCTTGGTTTTTTAAAGATTTTTTCTCCCATAGCTCAGCTGTATAACTAGACTTGAAAGTTTAATAGCTTTTACTGCATATAATAATAAAAAAAATTTTAAATGGCAGTAAAACTTTTTTTTTTGAGCTTCATCTAAATTTGTACTTGTCACTGCCAGACCGGGACAGGAAGCAGAAAACAAGTAAACAAACACACGAACACATTATCATCATTTATTCACACACAAACAAACCGTTAGTCTAGATCTCAATTAGTAACTCTTTCAGACTGTCACTGTTAATTACAAACATCAACAAACAAACTATTCATAGTTAACGATCCATTAAGTTATCTCATGCAGTGATCCCTGGGTGTGTATCATTTTGCCTGGATATAAGCCAGGGTTTTTCTGTTTTTGATTCATTCTTCTATGATTCTAACTAAAACTGAGGACCCGGTTTGGGCTTAGATAGTTGGGGTAGAAGGGGAAATCAAGTTAGTTGTCATTAGCAGAGGAACTTGCGGTGACAGTACTGCAGTTTCCTGGTATTATGATTAGGTTGACAATTAATGCATAATAAAATATACATGTGTCAGTTCAATTACTAAAATATAGCTTACATTATTTATTATATGAAAGTATGCATTATATTATCTCATGGGAACCCCTGTGAGTCTACCCTGCATATGGGATTGTTCAGTGTCTCATTACAGAGGGCAAAGTTCAAGTTAGTTTACTCCTCATTCTATATATAGAAATGCATGAGGAGGATAGGGGGTTGTCTCTTAATTTTGTTATTTCAATAGCTACTCTACTAGCAGGAAGTAGAGCAGCTGATAACAATTTGAGTATTGAAGTTCAGTGGATAGCACTTTTATTAGGAAGTAAGGTTAGGGTATAGTCATCTATCTTTTATGTGAAGTAATTTTTCAAGGTGACAGTGGAAGTGAATTCTCCAATGATGTTTGTATCAAATCTTGTTGGTAAGATAAATTAAAGACCTGATGTCTGACAGCTGTTGTTAATATATTCAATCTGTATCTAATTTAGCTTTACAAATATACTTAACCATCATAAGTGTGGGAGTCCTCCCTCTATCTGTAAGGATTGTAACTAACCCAAGAAACAGTCCATTCAGAATTGATACAAGAGTAGAGTTTACTTGTGAAGTGGATCCTGCTCCTACTCAACAACTCATTTATAAGTGGAGAACAGTGAACAACATTGATGGAGGTTCAACATTTACTCAACAAAGTTTCAATACAACCTTTCCTAGAAGAACTTTTCGATACTGTTGGTATTTCTGTTCAGTACTTCAAAATCAAACTGTTGTAGGATCAGCGAATAAGTTGGTTGAAGTTTATGGTAAGGTTATTGAATACAGGGGTAGACACACGGGAGGAGGGGGGAGCTAAAGGAACTTTCCCTCTCTCTTTCTCCTCATGCTATAGAATGTTACGCCTTAGAGCAGTGGTGTAGCTTAAACAATTCAAATAAACTGGTGGCCAATTGGAAAATAATGTAGTAGTTATGGTCATGAGCACTGCTGACATAGTAAACTGGGTGAGGAATGTGTCCTATCTATTCCTACATGAATATATAGTATAATGTCCATTCATTAAGCTATTATTGTAGTCTTTCTCTTCAATCCTGTTAGAACAATATCTACTTTTTATCGGAACTATTATATTAATATAGGTTTATTGAACACAGATGATTCCATTACAAGATCATTTTTAAGTGGTGGCAACATAGCGTTAAGCATTAATTTGACTACAGGAACATACAGATATTTAACTGGATATGTAAGTTCTCTGAAGTGGTACCACAATGGAACAAACATATCAAACACTGACAGAATTAGTATAACAAACAATGGAACATCATTGTCTATATCCAATATGATTGATTCTGATGCTGGAAAATATGAAGCGAAAATTGGATCAATTGATTATAATGGTTATGGATCTTCATCAGAATGTGATCAAAATTGGCTTCCAGCATTAGAAGTCTTAGCCTTACATGCTCCAGTTACATTTATAGTGCAACAACATCACATTCCAGAGTATAATCCAGAGGACACCATCGAAGTTTTTGTCCTAGATCCAACCCATAATATATTAACTATTAACAATTCATTGGAAATTAATACTAATAGGCTTCTTTATGATACACCCTACAGATATTTCTACCAAAATGGAATCAGACAATCATTTAACACTGAACACTTTAGTTTCACTAGGTCATATGGAAGTGAGATATTACTATCACATCAAATAAGATACAACAATACTGAAGATGTTGCAGGACATTATGTATATAGTGAAACATCTTATGCACATTATTATTTACGTTACAGTTACAATTGCCGAAGTTATAACTATTACATAAGTGACTATTTTTATGAGTTTCCACTTTTTATACTATTTTGGACTCTTCATAAAAATGGTGAGATGTAGTAGGATCTAAATTCAAATACATACTGATCTTAGTATATATATTTGATACAAGCCATATAAACAATTCATTTTCACATGTTCTGAAGAGATGCACTTTTAATAAAAATTGCAAAGCTGGCATTCATAATGTGCACATAAGTAATATTATGCAGTAAGCTGAGTGGATACCTTAGGTTATCAGGCAAATTTATTATTAATTATAGATATGTTCCTATAGCTATAAGAAATTGAGTACTGAAAATATTTAGCTTAATTTTGATATGATAACAATGAAAGTAGCCATAAGTGCATTGGTTGTACTTGTAGTTATAAAGTATTCTTAGATAGGTCTTGAATGATGAGTATTCATGCTCGCTCACTGCCCATGTCAATGTATGCATTGTATGTGGGCACATTTTTATGTACAAACCTCATAGTTTCCAACCATCCCAATTTGGGCAGGGACACTCACTGTATTTATGCATCCATCGTGATGCATGCCTGTCTGATTAGTCTGTCCTGATGAACTGAACTTTTCAAATAAATACTCAGTAGAAAGTCAAAAATAAAAGGATGGAATTACTGGTAAGCAATTAAGTTTTGTGTAGCTCCATACTAACTATGAAGCTAGCTTAGATATAGTTGTATTTGTATGAAAGTGTGTATTATACTTGGGTAGTACTGATTACATCAGTCAGAGTGTGATATGGCAAAATAATTCAGGAGCAGGCTAATTTATTTTCAAGAGCCAGAGGCAGAGTAAAAATAAATCCTAACATTGAAATATCTAGCCATATCACTCTGACTAGTGTAATAAGTGGTTTATTCCATGCTAGATATCTTCTCTGAAATGGTTTGTGCTAGTGTTTGGTAACTCTTGGTGTAAATATGAAGAGAAAGTCACTACCAATAATTGTTCATTGAATTGGAAACTAAGAAGTCTTGTGTACTTGTAGTAGCATGTGCACATGTTATCAACATGAAATGATGTGACACTTGTATTACATGTGCTTTATTTAGAACCCTATGTAAGTCTACAAATTGAATATTTGGGATGTACTAATAGACCAGTGAGAGTGGAGTGTGATATTATTCATGGTATTCCTGATACTCTGTCTCTGAGACACTATAAAGAAGTACTAGTGGAAGTATTTGGTACTCATCTCAATTACACTATCCCAACTGGTCAGTTTGGAACCTACACATGTCAGACAGACATTGGCTCAAATACAACACTGGTCAGGGAAAAAGGTAATCAAAAAGACAATGCAAACATTTACCAACAACAGCTATTTTTTATGTAGGTTCCTTTCAAGTTTTGATTATTGATTACTGCACAACAACAGTCAAGGTAGTTTATTATAGGCAATGTATACAGCTGAATACAGTGATAGTATCTATGTACATTTAGCCATTATGGGACATTGCACATAATTGATGTGGCAGGTGGCTAAATGAAAGTAGATAGCCCCACCTACACTAGCCAGCTTCTCCCCTACACCACCCTTCCTACCCACCCTCTCTTACAATAGTCTCCATGACTGGTCTAACTGAAAATCCATATGATGTCTTCCTGGAATGCAACACCTAGAATAGGAAGGGGGGAGGGGTTGGACCCCTACACACACATACCCATATACACATGTATTGTACATGCTATAATGTAATAATGTTGTACTACTAGTAATGGTAGAGTCATATGCAGAGAACATCGCTACTATAACTATACAATTTTTTTTAATACTAAATCATTACTCTGGTTCAACTATACTTCTTAACTATACAATTTTTTTATACTAAATCATTACTCTGGTTCAACTACTTCTTAAATTTTTATCAATAGTCTTGCCTTTCACTGACCTTGTAACATAGCTTGCACATATACCACAACATACATTACAATGGATAAAATATTTTAAAAACAACAACAAACAACATGTGTACTGGCATGCATTCAACCAGCTGCTAGATATATATGCTTCTGTCTGCAGAGTATTGTTAAAACCATGTCTTAGAATTTTGCAATCGTAATAATAATAATGATAATAATAATAACAACAACAACAACAACCATTATTATTATTATTTTTTTTCCTATTATTACAAGCTGTATACATTTAACTTAAAGGCTCTTCAATCAGCCCTGACTGATGTTATGCATGGTCTCTGTGAAGACTGCAATATTACATCTTCTTACTTTGAGAACAGTGTTATTAACTACAACACTAATGGTCAGCAGCTACTCTTTACCACTGACTTCCTTTACTCTAACCCGAGAGGAACTGTAACATCTACTTCACTAATACATCACTTCCAGTCTTGGATACTATCACAGAATACTCCTAACTTAACTGTAGCTGGGAAAACAGTGTCAATAAACAAGAACTGTCCTGTGGTCGTCAATGAAGTGACTAGTAAATCTTGTTTGAAATTGTTACAAGGATCCAATAACTTAAACAACAGTATTTCAACTACACTAGCCAGTGTGAGTAACACAGAATATCTCAACTCAATCAGTGGAAGTATGTTGGTTGCTGGATTAGTTGTTGGAGCTTTGATATCAGCAGTCACTATCATCACAATAATGATAATGTGAGTTGTAACGTATGTGTTCTCAGGTTTTATGTTCTATTAAAGTGTGCACTATGTAATAGTTAGAGCATAAGCGCTTGGGTACTGGTGCACTAAATCAACCAGTACCTAAGGCATGCTCTAACTATTTTAGATCCCGTTTACCCAGAGGCCTGCCCAGTTTCCACTAGCAACTTTGTTTATCAGCATTTTCGGTGTCAAGCGAATTCTTCCGTGTTTCCGGCCCAAAATTAAAATTCAATTAAAATTCAATTGAAGCACAGCCAGAAAGTTTACTTTAGCAAGTTTACTTTAGCATTGTAGCTGCCTGCTGTTATCTCCAGATCTAACTCTACCTGGGCTGCTCCCGCAGTCAGCAGTAAAGCAGCTAGCTATGGTAAATTCCTGTGGTAAGAGCGGCAGGAGAGTTATATGATAGGGCTGGTCCCGTATAGGTCGATATGAGAGAGTAGTAGACCCTCCCATATCCGGCCTCACATAACCAGCTCCCCACTTTATCCAGCCTATTCTATTAAACTAAAACTCAAAAATAGCAATACCCCAAGGGTTGTTAGTATGCACAGTTCATATACCTAAAGGCAAAAAATAGTGCACACTTACCAAGTTAGTACACCTAGTAACAATATAGCAACAGGTTCTAATTTAATTTATTACTTACCAAACGGACCCTATGCCACTTAGGAAATGCTTTAAAGTAAACAGGATGTGGCTAAGGCAATACTTTTCATATCACATGTGTTCATTGTTATCACGTCGTGCTATCATGTCTCCCCTGGTTATGCAAGTGTTTACTGCACAAGAAATTGATATGGTATTCACACATGAGCAATACATAATAAATGTATCATTCATTGGATACCGCGAAGTATCATTTGTCTGATCTCATGTATATACTAAGCCTACAGATTTGTGATATCTCCTGTATCAAATGAATAATATATATGTATAGTTTATCTGAGAATATTGTGCTGGGTCACTAATGAGTAAAAAGAATGATCACTTTATATTTGTATTAACCCTCAGCGTAAATGCGTGAGAGGGTAATATGTAGCAGTTGTTTTGTCTGTTAGTCCACTTGTATGTCAGTCAGTCTGTCACACTTTGATTTTGAGATTTCAGGCAATTAACCATTAATTTAAGTATGGACCTATACTCAGAATGATGATTTAAGACCTTTTGCTGTGCTACTTTTTTTAAATTTCAGGCTGATTTTTGGGAAAATCCGAAGCTATCAGTTCTATGTAGATAACAACACCCTTAACCTCCTCTGCAGTTTTTTCCTTAGCTTATTACCTTCTTGATCACATATTTTTTTAGAAAGTGTATGTCTGGACTCATCCTCTAACCGACATATATAACAACTGGCAACTGCACTATCTATCACACTCTGAAGAGTGGAGCTAATGGCACAATAAATCAAATTACACATCAACATTAGGTAAATGGAAATACTCATGTATTTGACCCCAACCCTGTACCCTTGTAAATTGGTTTAGTTCTTAGATTTAATTTTCTCCTTCCTGATGTTAGCAGTTCATTCATTTAAGTTATGGACAGTCACATTATAATGCTAAGTATTGTGTGAATGAAAATTATAGTCATATAGTAAATACTATATGGCCAACATTTTTCCAAAAGTAGCTATAGCTTTTCACCCCTTCTTGAAAAGAGCTCCCCTCTTAACAAGACCTAGATCTGCCTCTGAGACTTGGGGCCCCATCAACAATTATTATTTAACACATTTTGAAACTACATTCCCAACTTTTTCTGTAAATCACTGCTTGTGACATTAGCTGTTAGCACTGCCTAATGTGAGTGTTTTAACCTGTATAATATAGAAAAACAATGTCAAAAAAGTATAACTTCTTGTTTTACTTTTGTTTTAATTCTTTATTGTCACATGCTTACTTAGTACTATTATTGTGTACTGTCGAGTCGATCACAGCATCATTCATTGATAATCTTCGTGCATCATCAGACTATGGTTAGTTAGCATGAAAACAAGAGTAAATTTACTACATTTATCTTTATGCACTGGACATAGAAGTCTTGCAATAGCAAGTCAAGATAGGATTGTGGACAGTTTCAAAGGGAAAACTGAAATTGTTCTATGGCTGATAGGCTCCTCCAATTAGCTTATGTAGCATAGCCACTAGTCTGGCATAGCAGATTTCACCTACCACTTCACAGGTAAAGGGTCTGGTCAAATGCAATAGGATGATCTGTTCAGGACAAACACATACCAAGAAGTAGTGAATTATAATGCTGAGTCAGCAGAACAGGTGCCTGTACTATTATTTGACCAGACCCCTTCCCTGCAAGCGGCAGGTAATAATGCCAGACTACATAGCCACATGTTTAACTGCATGTACAGGCATGGTTGAGGGGGTGGAGTTCATGCCACTGCTGTTCAGACCTGCTGATCCAGTCAATTTACCATTTTGTCTCATCTTATTGGTAGCAAACAGTTTTAATCATGTGATACAAATATGTCATTGCCACCACACCCTTTACACAGTGCTTTGTAACTTCATTGAAACAATACTTACCTAACTACCATTCCAACATTAACTCTATTTTAAACTCGTTTAAATCACATTTACAAATTCATATAATTATCACTATTGCTTATTACGTCATTTTTTTAATGTGAAGGCTGCTAGCAACACAAATTTCATATAGCAAATCAATTGTTATTAGAACAGTCCACAAGATTGTCACATGTTTAATACAGCAGTAATGTGAAAAGATTGTAAGTTAAGCTCTTGTGCTAAAGTGTTTCTAAAAATATAAAGAAATAGAATATTTATATTTTCCTATACATGGTATCAGTTAGCCTACACAATCATATTCACTTGGAGCAATAAAATGTGTAGTATACACAAATTTATGAGACTATATTGACTTCCATTGTATATTTAATGTAAAATTCATTGGTTTATGATATTGAGTTAATTTAGAACAGCAGTTTTTGTCAGCAATAATACAATTTTCCATGTGGTAGTAGAAAAAAGAAATGCAAGAAACCGCTTGACCAAAGAAATGAAACTGAACTGACTGCCAATACAATATCCCAAGATATACTAATGAATCCCAATGCTGCATATGAGACTGTGGATGTTCATTATGAAGATCCTCTTTACCAGACAATACAGCCAGTGGAAATGTAAAATGTATTTATGAACAACCTACTCTTTGAGGCCAGGAATTATATTTTTACTTATTCCCTAACAAGAATATGTGTGTTTAAATTTTACTGTTTTAGATAGTTAAAGAAGAAATAAAAATGCAATATTGTATTATATAATTACAAAACAGTTATACTTTATTGTGGATAAAATATCTGTCAATCATGTCTGTTTAAATAGGTTATCTAGAATACTATGCAATTTCTTCGTATACTGTCCTACATTGCCACATTGCTTAATGGCCTCTTATTCTAATCTATTCCTTTATCTTTATATGTAATAGTTTTGATTAAACACACATGATCATGAATTTATGTATGTTGAAGTCAGTGAATCTCATGAAATGAATTTTTACCTGAGTGTGTGTGTTGGAATACTCACCATGAGAGAGAGAGAGAATGCGACAGAGTCATGAGAATAATGTCATTGATTGTGCTGCACTCATCTTGGTTGGGTTATTTTAGCAGTGGCCCGACTGTATGATAAGTTTGAGAAACAGAGTTTAATGTATAAGATAATATGCTCGGTTGTCTCCTTAAGTCAAGGTCAGTCACTCTATGGAACTTTTACTCTAGAATAACTTGACTTAATGCTGAGAAACTTCTCCTTAACTCCTACTGGTAGAGAGTAAATCCACCCCACAACCTCAAGCTGTACAACAAAATAGCTATGTAAATTAGACAAACGATTGTCAGAAATGCCAGTTTCCCTAGCCTCACACACAGTATGGGGGGTGTGATTTGACAATACCACTGTCTCAGCTTCTCTGTATCACAGTCATAATGAAACCACACCCACATGGCTACGCTTGATTCCAAAAAGCTTCAAGCACTAATCAAAATCAGGAGAGACTGTGTTACTACCGTGCACTCTCTAGCCTGAATGTGTGTGCACCAGACTTATCTTTCACCTTGTCTCCATATTGACAAGAAACACTGCAGTGGCAGCAAAAGTGAGCATACTTAAGATTCAAGTAAAGCAGTTGCCAATAATAATCCTCCACATATGCATACAAAAAAAACTTACATGAACTTTCCAAATACTCCATCAACGGAGGAAATTTTTCACAAGTCATCGTCATTGGCTACTTAACGAGCATGAAGACTATGCCCAAATTTGGTTTTCTTAATAATCCCGACTCCACATTTTTCAACCTACTCCTACTAGTGATTGACATAAATTAGCCACACTTGCCAATGTATTAAACTTGCATACCCTACCAGTGGTGTAGGAAGATGTTTCCGTATGGGGGGGCTCCATAACAAAGAAATCAGGGCATGTGTTTTGTGGTTTAAGGGTGTTCATGTGAGAAATCACCTCTTCCTAGGGCAGTTTCAGTGTGGCAGTGGGTTATTATTGTCTTTAATTTACTATACCTATGTGTATTCAGTAAAAATTGCTTAGATGATGCTTTTTATAATTAATCGATCTTTATATTAATATTTATAATAATTGTGAAGTGATAAGTGAAATACAATTTAAAAAAAACAGAGAGAAAACACATTTTATTATTACATCCTTCCAAAATAGTTAAGTCTTCTGGTGTTCACAGAAATGAACTCTTTAGCTATTTGGGAGAGATCTAAATCTTCAGTTCTGGTTGGATGAATATATAAAATAAACAGATTGTTCAGTCTTGACTGAGTCATTGAATTTCTCAAAAATGTTTTTTTTTCTTTTCAAGGATGAGCAGGGGGGTAGGAAGCTATCTTGATTGGTCAGGCCATACAATGTGTTTGTTCAAGTATCAGTTTATTTATGGTCTTGATATTTCACTATTATGTTTCAACACCATTTAGCTAAATCAGTAATTACAACAAAAAAATTGAATAAGAAAAACAACAACAAACAAGTGAAGTTTATTGCTTCAGTGCATCAGCTGGCTACTGCTGGTTAAATGTCAATTACACCTTCTTCAGAGCTAATCCCTTCTCGACTATAAAGAGACTCTCAATGTGTCACGCATACACTCAGCCCCATCCATTTATTTGATTTTTATGTCACCCACGCATAGTTACCTGCTGGAGACCATGCTCCGTGAGGGATAGCGTGGGTGAAGTGTTGGAGAGATGATTTGAAATGAATTGGACGAACTGTCTAATAAGTCGTCCTATAGCTAACCGCAGTTTTACCTCTTACTACTTGGCGCTCCATTGTGTAGGCTAGTCCTATAACCCCCCACACCATGGGCGACTCCCACTGGTCTTATAAATGGATATAATCTCTACTTTCCTGAGCATGCTCTAGCATTCTGGAAAAGTAATAAGGCATTACGTACTTTACTCATGCGTGTGAACACGGGAGACTCCCACTGGTCTTATAAATGGATATAATCTCTACTTTCCTGAGCATGCTCTAGCATTCTGGAAAGTAATAAGGCATTACGTACTTTACTCATGCGTGTGAAATCTACATTTTTTTTAAATATGTGTTGTACCTTGATCAGTTCTATGGCACTAATAAATTCCATACCAAGACTTCTGCATATACTTTCCAACTTTGAGATTAGTAAAATTGGTCAGGCCACGACCTGACTGGCCTGACCGGTTCCTACGTCCCTGATGAGACCGATCGTTCAGCTGTTGCAGTGGTCACTGGAAATGTGAAATAGAGTTTCAAAACTTTGTGTACTTCCCCAAGCATTCTTTTAAACATTTCACGTTGACTCATACCTTCAGCTTAGTCTGGCGGGCCAGACCCTTTACCTTCTTTTTTATGGGCGGGGGAAGGGAAAGGGTCTGGAGTCACTAGCACCAACGACTTGTTCCTGAGGAATTTAATTAAAACGTGTCAAAATTGCGTCACGTATTCCCCCGCGCATTTTAATATTTCCCGGGAAAGCAGCTGTAACTTGCAGCTCGACCAGCATACCGGGTTGCGATCCGGCTTAGCTATGGAGTTCTGCTTAGGTTGTGGCTCTGATCTTCCATCAGAGTCTAGATATGTCCGTAGGCTAGTTGCAGAGAGATCAGATCTCTCAAGATTCCGTTCTGGAGTAGTGTCTAATGGCAGCCTCAGAAAAGCTTCTCTCCTCCAGATTGCGCCACAAGTAGCTGTAATCTTACATTACAAACCTCATCAGGTAAGAGTCTCCCATGCTTGAAGGAAAAAAAAAAGAACCGTATAATGACGCATTATAATGACGTCCCATGACGAATGTACCAAGGAATGTGCTAAAACCGCCATCCCAAAATCGGGGTGGCTCGAACAAGTCGTTGATGCTAGTGACTCCAGACCCTTTCCCTTCTCCCGCCCATAAAAAAGAAGGTAAAGGGTCTGGTCCTCCAGACTACCTTCAGCTATTGTTCTAACATTAGTTACAGACTTAATAGGATGATTCTGAAAGGCATTCTTTATCATATCTGTAATCATATGCAACTGAATAGCAAATTTCTCCGTGTCTATGTCATGCACCAAGTATGCAAGTAAGGACTGCTCGGGCTTCAATACCTCTCCATTAGCTGCTTTTAGTAATAGATTCTCTAAGGACTGCATGATTCGAAAGTCTGCTTGATCAAATCTACTTTCAATTTCTCCATATACTAACTCTAGCACCTCAAAATAAATGTGCCTATATCTATCTTTAGGTACTTGATAGTTATGTGGATGCTCTCCGTCATCTAATCTTCTAGGTCTTCTACGATACCTTGGAAGACAAGGTTCTTCAGTCAATCCAACAACACTGTTCAAGAACATCAGCATAAAATGCATCAAATTTGGACTCTGCACACACTGACTTACAATGAGAAACTAAAAGGTTTGCACCTCGAGTGGCTTCCTGGATTGTGGTATCTTTGGCTTGAAGATTACTAGAAAATCTTTCTGATGCACTGAAAATGAAATATGACAATTTCAGCCCAAAGAAAATATCAAAACATTCCATTTTCATCATTAAACCTTTAGCCTTTGCAGCATACTCATCATTTCCTTTGCTCACTTCATCTAGAGTCTTAAGAAGTGATTTATAATTCAGTAATACACTATAGATAGACGTATTTCTAACTGTCCATCTAGTTGGGCACAGACTTCCTAGTGATGGTGGAACAATTTCACTGCTCATTACTATATCAGTTCTAATACTTTCAAACAGGGTAAGTCTTTTTGGTGAATATTTGATAAGTTGGAGCAGTTCGTATAAAAAATCCATGGTGGTTCTTATCAACTCGCAATTTTTAGCAGCACTCTGGATGCTTAAATTAAGACTATGGTGGATACTATCAAGCATTTCAGTTTCTATCTTCATAGACGCCCCTTCACAGTGTTATCTGATCACCGGGCACTGGAACAGTTTTTCAATTCCCCAAGGCTGAACAATCGCCTGTGGCGGTGGAGAATTCAACTAATGGATTTTGATTTTCTAATAAAATATGTTGAAGGAAGAAAGAACTTCATCCCAGATGCTATCTCTCGACAAGGATGGCTAGCCGATTCCACTCCAATCGTTGCTAACTTTGAAAAGGGGGGAGATGTGGTGGAATCACCACCATATTCTTCATCACAAGGGAACAAGCAACAACACACTTCTTCATTATAACGAACTACAAACATTATGTTGGTTGTTAGATTACTAGACATCTGTTTCTTGTTGTTGTGTTCTCACCATTTCTTCTAGAACTTTCTTTTTGCCTGCACACACCTTCAATTCCAACCAATCAGATCATTTTATTTTCACTTTTCTCTCTCCTATATATTGGTCAGTCCATCCTTTTTATGGTCAGTTCTACACTTGTCGATGCTACTCAAACAAAATCACCAAAGAATTCCGGGAGAAGCTTGAACACTTTCTTGCGAGTCTAGGTGGTATAGTTGTTTGTGGGCCCGGGAAGCTTTGAGTGGCTGACTGGATCGACCTTTAGACGGGTTTAGTCTGACTTGCAGGATCCTGGTGGCAGAGAACTGAGGCTGTCTCTTTTCCCGCAATTGTACGACAAATGGTACTAAATATAGTGAAACAGCAGTAATCATTATCTATGTATATAATTGTTTTATGTCATTATGTCTGTCTGCCTGTCTGTTAACAGCAGATCTTGAGGATGGCGGACTTGTATGTCTCGAAAGACGAGGAACACGGACTAGATAATAATTTAAGTCCCTTTAATTTACCACTTTTCGGAATTTCTGCTTAGTTATTGAGAAAATGAGGGAAAAAGCAGAAACTACAGTGAGTGCTGCTATAAGGCCATGCCCATTTATTCATTTACCTGCCATTTAGAATCCTGCGTGCTCACATCAGCATACAAATTTTACAAGGCCTAGTTCAGATTTGTTACTTGCATTCTATAGTTTTAGTGCTATCCATTCTATTGTCTGGTGTTGGGAAGTTTGTGTAGCTAGAAGTGTGCTTCTTCATCAGCTGTAAGTATGCCTGCTTTCCAAAAGGTGTGCCCAAAGTGTTCATGTTGTGTGCATGTCAGAAAGTCTGAATGTTCCCGTCATTACCTTTTTTCTACCAAGCCAAGGTTATTACTAAACCCAAAAAATGCCATGAAGCCTTGAGAGAGTTATAAAATCCCTATGGCTGAGGGTTAATCACCTTTAGAAAGTGTGGATCAGTCCGAGGAGTGTAGAATGGCTTATTCTAAGCCTCATGCCCAAAGAAAGCCTCTTGACACTACTCCTAAAGAATCCTAGAGATGCAAGCAGGCCAATGTTAAATGTCATAGTTAAATTTTATATTCATAAATAGAACAAACCTGTTAATGTTATAAGCTGAAAATTTAGAACCTTTGTTTTTCAATATTAGTGAACACTGAGGGTTTGCACTCTTTGTTTGTTTGTTTGTTCATTCATTCATTCATTCATTCCTTCATCTACTCGTTCATTCGTTCATTCATTTGTTTTTTCATTCATTCGTTCGTTCGTTCATTTATTCGTCTGTTCGTTTGTTCATTCGTTTGTTCGTCTGTTCATTCGTTCATTCGTTCATTCGTTTGTTTTTTCATTCATTCATTCGTTCGTTCATTTATTAGTTTATTCATTTGTTCATTCGTTTGTTCGTTTGTTCATTCATTCATTCAGTCAGTTTGTTAATTAGTTTGTTGGTTAATTCATTAGTTATTCCAGATATTGTAGCTACTCTGTAATCTTAAGAAACTTAGCAGATGACGTCTACTACAATTGCTATCCCTGATTTATTTTCATTTGTGACATGGATTCTTTTTGTTGTTTATTTTGGCCAGCTTTGATCAACCTGATTTGTGTATTTTAGAATTCTTTTGAATAAAAAAAAACATGTTATCATTTAATAATGAAATATTGCATTGATTTTATTTTAAAATTACAGCAAAATAAGCTATGGACTATAGCTGTTGCCACAAAATGTGTACGTATTGCCAAGTAGCTGGCTACATTATGCTTACTTGTTGAAACAGCTAAAAAAAATTATGTAGGTTCCTTTCAAGTTTTGATTATTGATTGCTGCACAACAACAGTCAAGGTATTTATTGTTTATTATGGACAAATGGATTGGCAAAACCAGAGCTAATGACTTAAACTTACAAAGTATATTAAAAATATAAATGCTTTTACCATGAATGAAGAGCATAAAGTATCATGCCGATGCTTTGTGAACTAAATTGCTGGTATTCATATTTTTTTAATAAGCTTAGTTTGGAGGGAGGAGTGGCCCTCTTGCTTGCTCGTGAATTCTCTGTAACTGAATTATATAGCTAGTGAATTATAAGATGACAGGTAGCTTCACAAATGTAAGTATACAACATTTCTTTTTAAATTTCAGTTGCTCAGGTAACATGAAGTCACTACTTGAGTTCTTGACTACTGACCTTGTGATACAATACTTACCACAGTGTGTGCTAGAAATATAAAATTGTAACCATCATTAGTGTGGGAGTTTACTTGTGAAGTGGATCCTGCTCCTACTCAACAACTCATTTATAAGTGGAGAACAGTGGACAACATTTATGGAGGTTCAGCATATACTCTGCAAATTTCAATGCAACTTTTTCTACATAATATACTCTTTGATACTGTTGGTATTTCTGTTCACTACTTCATAATCAAACTGTTCTAGGATCAGCAAATAAGTTGGTTGAAATTCATGGTAAGGTTATGTTATATATATATTTATATTTATATATTATATATATATATATAATTTTTTTATTAATGCTTATTATTTATGCAATTATATTTTTAGCATCTATCTTTGATTTGGTACATAATTTTATGTGGCATGATTATGTCTCTACAGCGACTGCACTAATTGTGTACAGTAAAACCTATACTATATTCTTCACTAAATGCCCGCTGAAAATTTGATGCTTCTATTTAATCTGAACAAAAAGTGCAGGAAATAATATCCACAGGACAGCAAGTGGTACTAGGAAAAATCACCTGGTTTGCCACCAAATAAAGACTGGTGCCCCTTATTCTGGAAAGTTTGTTTTTACAGAAAAATGTATTACCAGTGGCAGCGCATCCTTATTAAGAGTTAGGGAAAATTAAATTAAACATACATTCATTAATTGATGCATGTCTTATTGTAGTTATCTGAAAGGTGTCCTGACGACAAGCACCTTACAAGAAAAATTTTCTTCTCAAGTCTCAATTGCCTTCTTATGGCTACTGGTAGCTAACTTGGCTATTTCTCCACTACATTTATCTACTTTGATAAGGATGCGATCAGAAATAAGAGGTGGTTGCTTCTTGGAGGTTCTGAATGCACTATATTTGTTGTAGTTGCAATCGGGGCACGTGATTTGGTCTCTCCAGAGAGGTCGGTCGCTTCTCGGAGTGGTCATTAATAGAAGTTTTACTGTAATTTTCCGAACTTCAAAAAAAGCTATAAATTATGAGAGAGCTGGGTGAGGAAGTATTTGTAACCATCCTAGCTATGTTAAAACTAGAACAATATACAGCTGGCAATCTTTGTGTGTGTGTGTGTGTATGTGTGTGTGTGTGTATTTGTATCATGCATTAATTGTGTGTAGAATAAGCAATTATGAGAAAAATAAGGGAGTGTAAGTTTAAATTAAAGGCATTTTGAATGTACAAATACAGATAATATGTGATGGGATTAAGTGCAGAAACACAATTTAACCATGGCTCAAGCAATCAGCAGATCCTTCAGCAATCAGCAGATCTTTCAGCAATCAGCAGATCCTTCAGCAATCCAACAAGTTAAAACTTTCTTTCTGTGGTGCACTAAGGTTCCAATGAAGTCTTTCTTTGTATAAACCTCAGCAGGAGTAGCTTAAGAAGTCTTAACTGGGGGTCATATAAAATGCCACATAATTTTAACAAGCACAAAATATAACTATAGATTGTGTTAACTTCCTGGGGGTTTTTAGGGACTTTTTTTTACTGCTTAGATTTGTAAATTGTTTTTTGCATATTTAAAAAAATGACCTCCATAAGTTAGCACTCTTTTGTCAGGGCTTCAAGAACCAAAGGAAATTCAAGCTGTTGCACCTCAAGGTACAGGAAAAGGTTGACTGATAACACAACCCATGCAAAACTCCACCACTAGCTATAAGCAACTTGCAAAATTTCCAAAACAAAATACCTAATTCTAGAAAGTTGTGATTATAATGTGAAGTTTTAAATTACCCACAAACATAACTGAGCACACTTTATGGGGGATGGGGGGATGGGGGTCTTAGAATAAGCCATTATCCTGCATGTTGCAAAGCCCCCCCCCCCCCCCCCCCCTTACACACCTTGAAACTTGAAGCCGCCCACAGAAGCTATTCTGTGATAGCGGAGCTAAGATTCTTGTGTACAGAATTTCTTATGTCTGGTGAGATCACCAGGTCTTCTAAATGATCTTCCCCAATGATAAATAACATGTGTGTCTTGGGTCTGATGATTGGCAGCACAGGTATTGGTGGCTCTACATGTGGCTATGGTTTCAACTCTTTCCCTGCATGTCCTACGCTACTGCTGTCTGTCCTGACACCACTGATACCATCTCCTCTCCATGCCAATGGCCTGAAGATCACGTGACACCAGATCTTCTTGGTCCCATGGCATGGCCTTTTCTTCCTCAACTCTCCAAAAAGCAACATCTTTGGCAGCCTCTCTGCACTCATCCTGTCTACATTACCTAGCGATTGCAACCTTCTGTCTGCACACACACACACACACACACACACATACACACACACACACATACTGGCCTTTGGTTCAGATAGAGTTGGTATAGGATCTTGCCCTACAGGCAGCAATTATCAACACTGCTCAGTTTCCAAAAAAAAAAAAAGATTTCAGAATATATGCAAAGGGAGTGAAATTTATGTGCACCTTATATAGAATAGATGCAAGTTAATTAAAAATTTTAATGAATTTTAAATTTGATATTGTTTAAAAATTCACCAAATATTAAGCCATATAAGCTAGCTAAGACACTTGCAATGCAATTAATTCTTAGAGTTGAACATTTTGTATTAAAGTCTCGCTGGAGATCCTGTGGAACTTGGGTCTGTGAGACTGTGTACCTATTTGCACTATTTCTGCCATATTTGTCGTATGTATTAAAAGTAGAACATTCATAGCTGGATGTGATTAAACATAAACTATTCATCAGTCTCAATTGATTGGTTTCACTTTAAATTTTCTTAGTTGTCAAAATCTTCATGAGAATACTTTTTAACTGATCTGAAAATAAGTCCAACTATTGTTTATGAAGACAATCAGGAATGTCTGTAGCTCAGATAATTACAAAGGGAAGTTAATCATTCAACAGCAAGTCCAATTATGGAGACAATCAGGCAACCCTTGCTATGGCCTAAAATCCAAAATTTCATGGACAACCTAAGGACATCAATATTTGACATCATTTAATTTGACAGCAAGTCACACAAGGAACATTAGAAATAAAACACTGTCCAACAACTGAAATGATGGCAGACATGACAGATAAGTTGAATTGTAAAAATTTAACAGCAAGGATTGCAAGAACAACCACCCTAAATCAAGTGAAGAGACATGTTAACTATATAAGCACTTGGAAGTCAGTGTGTTTATTTCATGTTGTCATGGTTCATTTCCCCATGGTTTGTCCAGTAGTAAGAACTGTCTCATAAGCTATATATAGGAATTTATTGGGATTGTGCAGTGGCAGTCAGTTTAGCTTCATTTCTTGGGTGAAAACAGACTTCATGTATATTTTTTCTACCTTCTTAAGGTTGCTTGTTTGAATTAACAATGAAAAATTAGATATAGCTATGAACACCTAATTATTGAGGCCAGGAATATAACTTAATATAACCTCTGACAAGGGCATGTGTGTTGTATATTTTATGAATTAGATAGCTAAATAATATGTATTAAATATAATATGCTGCATTTTATATGTAACTGTTACCAAGTATCAAATCAAGAAAGTTATATAAAAATGAGTGTGATGGGATGATGGTGAAATATCTACATATACTGTTACACTAAAATACCCATGCAATGTGTTCTGGCCTGTTCTTCATCACAGCACAGCAAACTGGTGTATTATGAATGTCTGTGTAATGTAGCAATTGTGACTATAAAAGTACAGTGGGGTTTATACTTTGTGATAAAGAAGTAAATGATGTGTATTTGTAAAAAATAAAGTCAAGTTTCTGAGATCATGATTGCTAAGATTTGACATGTTAATGATACCACAATAACAACTGAACATCATTGGTCATGACATTTTGTACCATAGCTTTGCTAAGGGGTAAACTGCCACCAAGTGGCCATGTAGCAGGCGCCTTACCGCTTAACAAATATAAATATAAGTATAGTTTGGCGATATGTACAGCCATCAACTACACACCTCACACTACTGAGAGGAAGTTCAAAATAACTCACTGCAAATTAAGAATGAGAGGAATGTGCTCTCAGTAGCAACCATGGTATAAAGTGTAGTAGCATACTACTGCAATGTCAGTATATGCAGTAAGTCCTGAGGATGACATTTGTGTGTCATAAGAATTAGCATAACAATCTATTATTTTGTGTGAAGCAAGTTTTCAAGGTGATGGTAGAAATTTTCAATTATGTTTGTAAAAAATGTGGTTGGTAAGATAAATTAAATATATAAGTATTGTGGTGGAGACCACTGATATTTCATCTCCAGCCACACAAGCCAGGCCAGAATGAACCAAACCCGTTTATTTTTCCTTTGTTTGTTGTAGCTAATACTGATATGTTTATTTTTCTTTTATTTATTGATCGTTCATCTCGTGTTTTACCTAATTATTTCATTTACACCTTTTCACACTTCATGCACCCTACCTTTACCCTTTATGGTCACCCTACATAATAATTCCAACCAATAAAATTCAGCCAGCTTTCAGAGATATTTCTCCTGTATCGTGCTCACCCAGGATGTGGGTGTGTTGACTGGTTTTTTATATACTGGCTGGTCAGCTCACCCCATTAGTCAGTCTTTAGTTCTGTAATTCATAAGCAGGTTTTTAATTAAAATAAAACTTAATTAAATAGCCCCAAGGCGAATTACTGAGCCTTCGGTCCTGGATTAGAGAGATACTGGTGGCCCTCAACCACAACCCCTCCTAGTCCAATTCTGTCGAGATTGCCTCTGGTGGCAGCATCTACCTGGTAGCAGTAGTCTCTCAATTAACACGGGGACAGCCATCGCAACAAGTATTACAGCTGTTGTAAATATTTCTATATGTATCTGACACAGCTTTTCAAATAATACTTAACCATCATTAGTGTGGGAGTCCTCCCTCTATCTGTAAGAATAGTAACTAACCCAAGAAACAGTCCATTCGGAATATGGAAATTGTTATGCCCTTTTTCTGTGCACTTAGTAGCCACACCTAAACTACACTCAGACCACGCCTTTTATAGAATGGATACAAAACAACAGCAATCATTTTTTGAAACAGCAAGTTAGCACACTCAATTCTATTCAGCTATATGTACATATTTTCTAACAAACTCTAGCTATCTACACCAACTTTAGTTTGATAGGCAATATGAGCGAGAAGTAATGTGTTCAGTCTCTGTAACTTTTACTGATGATTTCATTTAGTGAGAGCCATGGTTTTACTAAAGTTAAGTTGAAATTCTGATGTCTTTGATGAATTTGTTCTGCAAACTACACATTCATTTCATCGTTGTTTTATGATAGTGCTACCTGATTGGATTGTAACTTGCCAATTATTCATATTTATAGTCCATTGTATTCAAATGAAAAGGAAGTTTAAAATATTTGACCTTATTACAGTAAAAAGAGCAGTAGAGAGTAATAGAAGTATATACTACGAATTACGTTAGCCTCCAGTTCAATAATGGGTAATGTTTGAAATGAGGGTGCTTATCAATAAGTCACCCCCCACCCCACCCCCACCACCCAAACATTCCTCCATATGCCCATGGGGTTACTAGTAGCCCCCCTTTGAAATTAGGAATTAATGATCTTCATAGAAGGAAAATTTTGCTTCTGACAGACCAAAATATTTTGAACTTTTTGTATAGAGCACATAGGTGTCGGGGGGCATAGGAAGAATTTTTCAAAAGGAGGCTATGACTTTAAGGTAGTCAAACACAACCTTATCATTCTCATAATTTATATGCAAAGCAAAAAAAAGTCCTCAAAATTTTGTCCACAAAATGAAATTCTTTGCACTTTTTTTCATTCTGTTAAAACGAATGTGACAATATTTTGTCGTTTGGGTTTGTGCTTGTTATCACATGAATATGTCAGCATTTTGAAGGCTTTTATTATTAAGGGTTTACTGATCTGATGATGAACTAACTGACTGCTTATTGATATTAACTTGTATTTCTTTAGAATATCAAGATTTGTAAATTATGAGATTTGTTTCCATTACTTTGTCATTAATATAATTAATTTGAAAGTGAAATCCCCCAGCCTATGCCCTCATATATTACAGATGTCTTCCAATATTCATTTACAGATGTATTCCACATTAATGAAAGCCAGAGAACTTATTTTATTTTAATGCGTCAAGACAAGTTTAGCATTTTAAAGTGATGATACAATAAATACCATGCAAAAATATATATTTTGTACTTTACCTGAAGAAAATTATATTTGTTCCATTATATTGCTGCAGTAGATAAGGTGACAAATTGGGGAAATGTTGCTCTATCCTGTACCTAATTGTTGATGGACAGTACTGTATACAAAATAAAATTAGAAAGGGCATAACAACTTCCATATATTTCAGAAAAGAAAGACAAATACATTGGTGTGTATTAAAGTAATAGCTTGGTTCATTCTATTATAGTTTTTCTTTGAGCTATCTTTGAGCTATGTTTTGTTGTGTTTCAATGGCAGTACAATGCCTTTACTCAAGAAACACTCTTGATGTAGGATCAAGCAATATGGCTACTTTTGAAGAAGTTTCAAGTAATATTTTCTTGAAGTAATGTAACCCGACCTTATTGCTTTGGCTACAGGCAGTATGTGGTGAGGCTCTGCCCATTTAGCTGGAATGTTGTATATTTGCCAGTGCTGCTTCAGAGAGTAAAAATTCCTTTAGTACTGAAAAACAACTTGTACCAAGTGATATCATATACACAGAATGTAATGTTGTGTATATCATATACACAGAATGTAATGTTGTGTAAAAAAGCGAAGGAAAAAATTGACTTTTACACACCATACTGAACAAACAACACTACTAGCAAATATCCAAGCCAGCTTCACTTGACTAACTACTGTAGCATATACTTAGTTTAGTCCCTACTATACAATAAGTTGTGCTTTTTGGATGTTAAAGAATGTTGACAATATACTATAATAAATCATTTACTTTGAAAACAAAACAAAACATCATGGTCAGTGATGATCACACCAGCCCCAAATTAATATTGTCTATCTGATAAGAATAACAACTGGCATTATTGTCCTGATTGGCTTTTTTATTATTACTGGACTTAAGTGTTAGACATTTCAGAAACAATAATAATACATGTGTTGTCAATGAAAAATAGCATGCCACTGAGAAACTGTCACCTGGTTATTGATCTGAAAACTGCGTCTTGGCTTTTTGACCATCCTAGTTAGTCTTTTTGGCAGCATGTGCATTACTATATTATTATTGTGCAATAACCTAGTGATTGAGGAGCCTACAATGGGTATTATTGGTTCAGGTTGGGGTTAGTTATTATTAAATACTTTATTTGATTTAGTTGTCTTCACTTGCTATTCTATGCTTACCTCCTTTAACCCTAAATTAATAAGTATTAAAATATCATGTGGAAATTTTAATGATAGCTGTGTTAATAGGTAAACGCTGTGCATCAGAGCTTGAACTGGATATCCAAACTTGTTTCACAAACAGAGCTGAGTCAGTACCACATTACTTTGATCAGGTTGATTGAAGTTTCACTAATATTATAGTGTACATGATAATGACACAGACACATATCTTATTTAATATTGTATATACCTTACAATTATAATTGCGGTATATACAATAGCTCGTGAATAAACTTGATAACACACATTATATACTTATATATTACAAAAAATGAACCTTACCTGTTGGAACTCAGCACACCACTTGTGAATAAGTTACTGATGGAGGTGCTTGAAAGGAGTGGAACCTGAAACAACATGGGAGGGAGGAGTGAATATTTTTTACTAAATGGAGAAATTATCTAATCATGAGACTAGGCAGTTGTAAAATTGTGTAAATGAAAAAACAACTACAATATCTACCTGCATGAGAATGATGTTGAAGCCGTTCTGAAGCAGCTGGCTCAGAAGTTAAAAGGATGGATCGCATTTGGATAGATTGAATGTGTATACATATGTGACTGATCTATTAACATGGACTAATAGTATTTAGGTTACTTAATCTGTTTGCACTAATTCATCTGTTGCATTGATTTTAATATTTTGTTCTTTTTTCTTATTATTTTTTGGTGTGGTTCATCTGCATATTTTACCAGTAATCATTTACTGACTCAGTTGAATTTGCTTGAACAGCTTGGCCAAACAACCCTCCCCTCTTCTTTTCCAGATCATTTGATTACATTTAACCCATTCACCATTCACAGCTACTGATTGCACACATGTGTCAAAGATAATCTATGACCTAAAACCGGAAACCTCCAACGGATATGACCTAGGGACCTCAGTCCGCTAGTGGGCGCGGCGCCCTTAGCTCAACTCAGGCCAGTGAGGCAGGTATGGCAACACTTATTCATTGGCTTCATTTCAATATCAGTTGAAAATTTCTTGTTCATTACTGATATAGCTGAATCCAATAGTATCAACTTCAACCTTTCAATTTACATATAAGCTAGCCCTTTCACACTTACCGTGTTAATAGGGCAGAGTTTAAATTAGCCCACTCCTCAACCTATATATAGAAATGAATGAGGAGGTTAGGGGATTACCCCTAGATTTGTTTATTCAGTAGCTATGTACTTGTAGGAAGTTAAGCAGCTGACTACAATTTGAGTATAAAAGTTCACTGAATAGCACTTCTATTAATAAGTAAGGTTGGGCATCTTCTGTGTGAAGTCTTTTTTTTTCAGTTGACAGAAGAAGCAAATTCTCCAATGATGTTTGTAACAAATCTTGTTGGTAAGATAAGTTAAAGACCTGTCAGTCAACTATTGTAAATATATTATTCTATCTGTGTCTAATTTAGCTTTACAAATATACTTAACCATCATTAGTGTGGGAGTCCTCCCTCTATCTGTAAGCCCTCTATCTGTAAGGATTGTAACTAACCCAAGAAAAAGTCCATTCAGAATTGATTCAAGAGTAGAGTTTACTTGTGAAGTGGATCCTGCTCCTACTCAACAACTCATTTATAAGTGGAGAACGGTGGAGAAAATTAATAGAGCTTCAACATTTACCCAGCAAAGTTTCAATAGAACTTTCTCTAAAGGAACTCTTCGATACTGTTGGTATTTCTGTTCAGTACTTCATAATCAAACTATTCTAGGATCAGCAAATAAGTTGGTTGAAATTCATGGTAAAGGTTATATATATATATAATTATTATATATACATATTATTATTATTATTATTTTATTATTAATGCTTATTATTTATGCAAAACATCCTAATTTACATAACTTTAAAGTGATTTATTAAGTGTATGTTTTATGTGCATTTTTGATTTGGTACATAATTTTATGTGGTATTATATGGCTTTATGACAACTGAATTGTTTAATTTTCCCAACTTCAAAAAAAAGCTATAAATTGTGAGAGTGCTGGATGGGGAAGTATTCATAACCATCCTAGCTATGTTAAGACTAGGACATTATACTGCTGGCAATCTATGTGTGTGTGTGTGTGTGTGTGTGTGTGTGTGTGTGTGTGGAAAGAATGTGGATGTTATGCAAAATCTGCAATAACCAGTCGGTAGAAAATTGGATTGTTTTTACAAATAAAGAGGAAAAAAAACAACTAGCTATTGACTTCATACGAGCCTTCATTATTTTTAAATTAGTGCATAAAAACATTTTCATATGCCATATATATAGCTATTTTAAAGATTTTCAAAGCTATGTATATGTGGCATAAGAAAATATTTGTGCAGTCATTAGCATGCACATTCTTTCATTGACACATACACATATATACACCCAGCATTGTACTATAAGAAAAGACCTGTGAAACACACAAATAATTATGTAATATTGTTTTAAATAGGTTTGCTGAACACTAATGATTCTGTTACTAGATCATTTCTACGTGGTGACAATATAGTATTGCACATTAACAATTTGGCAATGGGTTCATGTGGATATTTAGCTGAATATATAGGTTCTTTAAACTGGTACCACAACGGAACTGAAATCACAAATACTAGTAGAATTAGTATAACAAACAATGGAACATCATTGTCTATATCCAATATGATTGATTCCGATGCTGGAAAGTATGAAGTAAAAATTGGATCAATTGATTATAATGGTTATGGATCATCAAAATGTGATCAAAATTTGCTTCCAGCAGTACAAGCCTTAGCTTTACATGCTCCAGTCACGTTTATAGTGCAACAATATCACATTCCAAAGTATAACCCAGAGGAAGTCATTAAAGTATTTACTCTTGATTCAACAATTGACTATTTAATTATTAACAACTCAATTGAAGTCAACATTAATAGAATTTATTTAAGTATAACTGACAGATATTTCTTCAAAAATGGAGTCCGTCAGTCATTAGACACTAAACACTTTAGTTTCACTAGGTCATATGGAAGTGAGATATTGCTATCACATCAGATAAGATATAACAATACTGAAGATGTTGCAGGACATTATGTACATGAAGCATCTTATGATTATTTTCTCCTGCATATTTTTTGTACAAGTTTTTATGATTACATCATGAGGCATTCCAGGATTCCAGTATTTATATTGTATTGGACTCTTCAAGAAAATCGTGAGATGTTGTAGATCCTTGAATGAGATAACTGATTTTACAAACAGCATTTGATAACTTCCAATTTAACACTCTTATCATATGCTTTCTAGGACTAGCTACAAATTATGATTCTACTATGCACATAGTCCTAATATTATGCAGAAAACTGGGAGCATAGTATCATAGGTTATAGGCTGTCCTATAATAAATTAGCTATATAGAATTATGTCATCTGAGCAGCTATTAAGATGAAATATATAATTGATGGGTCAATTAGGCAATTTGTTCCTCAAATATTAAGTCAAGTATGGGGGGAGGTGAGGGGCGAGAGGAGTGTAGAAAGGTGGTTATCTCACGGGTCATGAACCAATTGTTATGATATCTAGTATAAAATATATATGTATTCATAATTGTTTACACATAATCCAGAGAGAGGTCAGGAACAAACATTAATATCCATTGTAATAATCTTAAGTAATAGAGTAAGAATACATTAATCTGATCTAGTTTTACAGCTGAGGGTACGACATTGGATGGCAGTAGTCCTTTGGTTGTACTTTGGCTATAAAGAGTACTTAGAAAGACATCGAGCATAATTTATTTTCGTATTCATTCTCACTCTGTCTTACTCACATCAACTTATATATGTTTAGATGAGCATGTGTGTCAAATTTACATGTAATGATGTAGTACTTGCATTGAATAACATGTGCTTAATTTAGAACCCTACGTAAATCTACACGTGGAAAATTCGGAAAGTACTCATAGACCAGTTAGAGTTGAGTGTGATATTATTTATGGTCATCCTGATACTCTGTCTCTGAGACACTATAAAGAAGTACTAGTGGAAGTATTTGGTACTCATCTCAATTACACTATCCCAACTGGTCAGTTTGGAACTTACACATGTCAGACAGACATTGACTCAAATACAACACTGGTCAGGGAAAAAGGTAAAATCAGAAAGATTATGCAAACATTTACCAACAACATCTAATTTTTTTCATGTAGGTTCCTTTCAAGTTTTGATTATTGATTGCTGTACAACAACAGTCAAGGTAGTTTATTATATAGGCAGTGTGTACAGCACTACAGAGCTATTATTGGTATACAGTTTGCCATTATGGGATATTGCACATGATTGATGTGGCAGGTGGCTAAATGAAATTAGATAGATGTAGATAACTATACAATTTTTTATACTAAAACATTATTGTGGTTCCACTACTTCTTAAGTTTTTATCAATAGTCCTGACCTTTCACTGACCCTGTAACATAGCTAGCACCTATACCACTACATACGTTATAAAAGACAGAATAACGAAGAACCAACAGCATGATGTGTACTGGTATGCATTCAACCAGCTACTAGATATCTGTTTTTGACTGATAAACCATGTCTTAGAATTTGCAATAACAGAACAACACTTTCCTGCATATTTAGAATCTGAATCTTCATAATTTCTTTCTCATCCTTCTTTATTCATTAGAACTCTCTCTTTCACCGGCTTTTTTTTTTAACCACACAGAATTAAAAATATTTAGTCGCCACCTTGAATCAAACCCAGTACCCGCTTGCTTAATGCACAAATACTCTGTCCTGGGTTTGATTCCCAGTGGCAACCAAATATTTTTAATTCTGTATTGTTTACAAAAAGCTTGTGAAAGAGAGTATGTACATCTAATCTGAACCTTGTGTGCCAATTGAAGCCAAAAATAAAATTAGCCAAGAGCAAAGATTTGAACCATTCTTAGTCAATGAATAAGAGAGTAGCTTTAGTTCAGCTTAATCACTTTGAATAGTTCATATTAAATCCTTAGATGAAATTCTTGTTAACTACAAATGAAAACAAGAAAAGTCATTATCTTATATGAACAACGATTTGTAACTTCTTTCACTAAATTTGATCCTTCAATCTCTAATTCTTCTTGTCTGGGTTTTCTCAATATAATATTTACTAATTTAATAAGCTTTAGATTCTAAAACTACTTCACATTAGAAATGTATTTTTTATAAAACCTATTTTATTTATGTGCAATACAATAAGATGAGAAATAGTAATGGGTTGAAATAGAAATCAGATATATTTATACAAATTACATCTGAAAATTATAGGATCTTCAGACAGCTCTGTCAGATGTCATGCATGGTTTCTGTGAAGACTGCAATATTACATTGTCTTATTTTGAGAACAGTGTTATTAACTACAGCACTAATGGTCAGCAGCTACTCTTTACCACTGACTTCATTTACTCTAACCCAAGGGGAACAGTAACATCCACTTCACTAATACATCACTTCCAGTCTTGGATACTATCACAGAACACTCCTAACTTAACTGTAGCTGGGAAAACAGTGTCAATAAACAAGAACTGTCCTGTGACCATAAATGGAGTAACTAGAATAGCTTGCATAGCATCATCTACTAAGGTTGCTAAGACAGCAGATGGTAATTATGTCAGTGGCATTACTTTTGTTGTTGGAGTTGTAACAGCAACAGTTACTACCATCATTGTTATGTTAAGGTAACTGTTACTAGTCAAGTCTTGTATGGTTCATGTAGTGATAAGCAAAGTTTGTTTACCAAACCTTGAGATTTATATGCAACATTACCTTACGGTTGAGTATTGGTATGAACATTTTTTGGAAAAAGAGGCCAATCTCATTTCTTCCACATGCCCATAATAAATACAGCCAGAATACAAGAACCCTACTAACAAAATGTCTCTCTTTAGAGCTTATTTAATATTCTGTATTTCTGTCCACATGTTTTAAGTATAATTTACTTCATGTTTAACAGTACAAAAAAATGTAAGAAGCCTGGTAAACTTACAAATGAAGCTAAATTGAGTGCCACTACTAAATCCAAAGATATATCCATGGATGCTAATGCAGCATATGAGGCTGTGGATGTTCCTTATGAAGATTCTCGATATGGGACAAGACCACAAATGGAAAACACGGAAGACATTTATGAGCAGCCAGCTCTTTGAGTACTGTAATAAATTGGATTTGATTAAATAGTGTGACAATGAGCAACTATAAACTATAAATACTTGTAACTATTATTGTATATTTGTATAAACATGTGTGTTATATTAAATATAATTCATTATTCTTGCATGTTAAAATTACACAGCCAAGTAAATTTAGTCGATTTTAATTTCAACTAGCCAATTAGATCTAAGTTGCTATAGTCATTTGTTCTATCCTAATTGATGAAATAATTGGCATAATAGAAGTAACCATTAATTATTCAACATGTGTGTTTGTGTATTTGTATCATGCATTAATTGTGTGTAGAATAATGACAGCAACAATGATGAGAAAAAAATAAGGGAGTGTATGATTAAAATTAAAGGCATTTTGAATGTACAAATTTAGATCCGAAATTGTGTTAATCTTACGTGCAGAAACACAATTTAACTATGGCTCTGATGATCAGCTGATCCCAGCACTCCAATAAGTTAAAGCTTGCTTTCTGTGGTACACTAAGACTCCAGCAAAGTCTTTCTTGGTATAAACCTCAACAGGAGTAGCTAAAGAAGTCTACGGTCAGCCTTGCTCATCATTCAGGGAAATAGTGCAGTTCCATTAATAGACATTTAAGGTTCCTTATTCACACAAAGAGGTGGGTGCCAATTTCACTTAATAGAGTATAAAACCTCACTAAAATGTTACAGGTTGAAAGGCAATGTCCTTCTGCAATAGGCTGGTAAAGGGTTGTTGACATTCTCACACATTAATAATTTGCACATCTAAAATAAAAACATTAACTTGCTCCATACTTACAGTAATGGATTACTGAATGCAAAGTTCAAAACCTAACTCCAACCTATGTATGGAAAGATAGGGGTTGAGAGGGGATGGAGGGGGTGGGAGGAAGTTGTACATTTTTAGTGGCTACACTAAGTAAGAAATTAAGCAGCTGACTACAATTATAGTATATAAGTTCAGTGGACGTTATTTTAACTTGTAAGCAAGGTTTGGGAATAACAAGGTGGAAGCTAATTTCCAATGATGTTTGAAATAAGTCTTGTGGGTAAGATAAATTAAAGACCTTTCAGTCAACTGTTGTAAATATATTCAATCTGTATCTAATTTAGCTTTACAAATATAAACACTCTCCGAACAAAATAAGAAAACAAAAAAGCAAGCTGGAGTCATAAATAAGGTTTAAATGAATTGAATTTCCAATTTCTATGTTTATTTTTTTTTAAATGCAGGAAATTTCTTACATACACTATCCAAATCTACAACAAATTATCAAAACTGTAGGACAATTTCCTTCTTAGTTCCCAGGATATACAAAATACACTGTCAAAATGCAGGAAAGATTCTTCATATAATCATTACAATATACAAGAATGAGAGTATTACAAGCAAAATGTAGGAAGGATCGCTCATAGAGTATATTCAATATAAAAATAAGTGCATCAAAATGTTGGATATTTCTCACATTGATACTCCAAATATGAAAATGATAGCAGCCATGTCTTGAAAAATACTTACCATAATTTTCATAAAGTAAAAAGGGTTCTGCAAATGCAGGCCATTTACCTCAAGAAGATACCAAACTTAATGATAAAGTGAAAGAAATTATGATGAAGACAAAATACATAAAGGAGAGTATTAAAATGTAAGGAGTATCTCTGTCTGCTATTTGTTTGCAAGAAACCCACACATATGGTCACCATAAAACTTTTCATATTGGTTGTAGGAAATTTTCCTGCACCATGAAAGTTTGACGAAATATGTCCCTTTAGCATAAAATTTCCTCTACATATTTTGCAAGAAAGATACGTACACTTGGTGCACCAGAAAATTTCCTGCATTATTTTTTGCAGGAAAATTTCCTGCATTTAATTTGCCAGAAAATTTCCCGCTTTATCTTTTTGCAGGAAATTTTCCTGCACTTATTTTGCCAGAAAATTTCTTGCTTTTGTTTGCTAGAAATAAACCATGGAAACACTTGAATTGAGACAGCTTGAAAGAATACTTTCCTTGGAGAGCTTTTTGAAGGGTTCCTCCAATCATCAATCTTTCTTTTTGGCCTTTTAACTTTCCCAACTCATATCTCCTTAAAACATCCTGCATTTTATGATAGACTGCAGCAGGCTGTAGTGCCATCTGTATGGCCTGCTCTATGATTGTTTGATTCTGCTAAATACAGCATAATATAATTAAACATAGATAGCAAAAAAAAAAATGACCTTACTATTTGGGAAGTTGTCAATAAAGCCAAACATTCTTGCTGAAATGCAATATATATTTTTAAGTTATATCTCTCCCTGGGTAAGTCAGTTTTATCGTCATCTGTCCATAGCAAAATGCACGAATATAACTTTCAACAACATGCCGCCAGTTCTGCAAATCCAGTGGAACATTGAATACTGTTGAATTTGTTGTGCTGCTTTGCCAACATCATGGCCGCCATCCTTGGAATGTCATTTCCATATATTGCACATTTCCTACTGGCTATGTTGCGCGTTCCCATAGTATTAATATTCCATATGGCATGCCAATGCTGTACTCCTCCAATTACCTATTATGTTTATAATGTATACTTAACTTTAATAGCTTACTGAACGACTTTACCTCATAAGTATAATTATGTCCATTTACAGCCCTGAATTAATGTGTCTCCATCTGTGGCTTCATTGTCTTTGAAGATAAACTGGCACAAAAGGTCATCTCATCAGAAAGATAAGGAGCCATTTCCGCACAGAAATCATTAGCATCCTTTGTAAAGTTGGCAAGTCGGCAATTAAAACTATATTTATTGCTCCCATCTTTGTCATGACCTTTACACTGAGGAAACAAATTATTAAACAAAATGTTGATGGTGGTAGCTTGCTAGAAACACACAGACATTATGCTAGCTATGTCGCACTACAAAAACTCCAAATTGTGGAAGCCTAACTAATCAATGTAGGCAGCTAAAATGGTAGTATTATAGCAATGACTATTAAAATACTCACGTTTATGACATCTGCACTCCTAACAGATGCATGTACAACAGGTCCACTGGAAACACCATTGGTTAACTTCATTCGACTTCCTTTTTTCCAAAGAAAAACTTGCTTGTCGTGTGTGAAGAAAGTCAAATGCCAAGGTTTCGAAGAAACATTTACACATTCTAAGCTGCAATGCTCACTGCCTGAATTGAAGCCATTTTACTGAACACTGAATTCTATTGGCTACAGGCTATAAAAAAAAACCACATGGTGTTAATTACTTCCTGAGCTTCCAGCAAGCTCATTGGACAATAGGCAAAATTCAAATTCTTGAATGGAGTTCAAGATGGAAGTTGATGAATGCTTATTGTTTAGTTCTGATTGCAGCAATGGTTCTTCAGCTTGTGGCCTGGAGATGCTTCCCTTATTGACTAACCCCACAAGGAACAGAACAAGAAGTAATATGTTTTAGTTGTATTGGTTCAGATAGCTAGTTAGTTTTGTAATTTATAGTGTCATTATTTTTTAGCTATGAGTTTGTGTAACTTCTGCATGAATATTGCATAGTAGCCCAAATCTTGTGCTATCATCAGTGTGTAGCTAAAGGGCTTTACAATAATTTCAGGCATTTTTTAAAAACAAAAATACCCCACATTGTCAACAACCCCAAAGTGATGGCTGGTGCTTACAGGCTGGAAACACATATCACTGGAGTTAAAGTTCATGGCCGATTCACTATGATGTTCATAGACAGTGGACAATTTAACCATGACAGTGGACAATTTAACCATGACTCCAATCTGACTGTGGAAGTTTTATTACGAGTATTTTATCAGTTGAAGGTAAGAATTCTATCAATATGATGTAAAGTGATTCATAGTGATGTAAAAATATAAGCTGCAGGATGGATTACCAGAAATGCTGTATATTCAGATGGATAATACTTGTCATGACAGTAAGAACAAGTTTACACTCACACATGCGGCTATATTGGTTGAATTGGGAGTGTTCAGAAAAAGGTATTTAGGATTTGATTTGACTGATCCCAGGTTGATATAGATATTTATGTGTGTAGGTGAAGTTTGGATTCCTACCAGTTGGACATACTCATGAGGATATAGACCTAACATTTTCATGCATATCTCGAACACTGCAACATCGCAATGCACTGACTATTCCAGGTCACCTAACCTAGCATAGTTATAAGCTACATGAAACTGTACACTTTTCCTTGTTTTGTTTCTTCCAGATCTTTGTCAAAGTATAGTAGTTTCTTTCTCACCACCTCCTACAAGTGGTGGTTTTGGATTCTGTAACTGATGTCAAGGATTGGATGTCAGATCAAACTCCTCTACTCCATGACCATCTTAAGGCAGATCAAACTCCTCTACTCCATGACCATCTTAAGGACAGATCTCCTAAGGACCATCAGCAAACTCCTCTACTCCATGACCATCTTAAGGCACAGCAATTCAAGTTTGTAATGAATCAGGAGAGTGTGTCATGTTTTATAAAGAATGGAGTACCGGCCCATTCTGATTGCCTCAAAGTGGGCTGCTTTTCTTCCCAATGGCAACACTTTTCCCAGCAAGTTGCCATTGATGGTGGCACCCTACTATATCCTGACAATTTGAAATTATTGGAAAATACTTTGAAATGGATTAAAGATATTTAAGTAAAGCAACTGTCAATGCCTCTACCTGGTGAACTAACCGGCTTGAACATGCTCATCAGCTCAGTCAGAAGACAAAATCTCAGCCAATAAAAGGTGAAAGTGCTTGAATCATTTAAGATTAAAATTACAAGATTATAATATTTATATAAAATTATATTTGTAGGTATCAACTATTAAGAACAGAATTGATGGAGTAGAGAGCTCAAAACAGATTCCAGTTTTCATCGACACAGCTTCAACTGCAGAAATACATTTGAAAAATTGCTGGAAATATTCCTCCATTTCCAAAATGTGAAACATTTCTGCATTTTTAAAATGTAGGAACAATTCAGCTTTTGACAACTGCAGAAACTTACTTGAAAATGCTGGAAATATTCCTCCATTTCCAAAATGTAGGAAACATTGCTGCATTTTTAAAATGCAGGAACAATTCAGCTTTTGGCAACTGCAGAAACACATTGGAAAAATGTAGGAAATATTCCTGCATTTCCAAAATGTAGAAACATTTCTAAAATGTAGGAACAATTCAGTTTCTGACAACTGCAGAAATACATTTGAATAATGCTGGAAATATTCCTGCATTTCCAAAATGTAGGAAACATTTTACATTTTTAAAATGTAGGAACAATTCAAGCTTTTGACAACTGCAGAAACACATTTGAAAAATGCTGGAAATATTCCTGCATTTCCAAAATGTAGAAAACATTTCTACATTTTTAAAATGTAGGAACAATTCAAGCTTTAGACAACTGCAGAAACACATTTGAAAATGCTGGAAATATTCCTGCATTTCCAAAATGTAGGAAACATTGCTGCATTTTTAAAATGTAGGAACAATTCAAGCTTTTGACAACTTCAGAAACACATTTGAAAAATGCTGGAAATATTCCTGCATTTCCAAAATGTAGGAAACATTTCTGCATTTTAAAATGTAGGAACAATTCAGCTTTTGACAACTGCAGAAAGACATTGGAAAAATGTAGGAAATATTCCTGCATTTCCAAAATGTAGGGAACATTTCTACATTTTTAAAATGTAGGAACAATTCAGCTTTTGACAACTGCAGAAACACATTTGAAATGCTGGAAATATTCCTGCATCCAAAATGTAGGAAACATTTCTGCATTTTTAAAATGTAGGAACAATTCAGCTTTTGACAACTGCAGAAACTTACTTGAAATGCTAGAAATATTCCTGCATTTCCAAAATGTAGGAAACATTTCAGCATTTTTAAAATGCAGGAACAATTCAGCTTTTGACAACTGCAGAAACTTACTTGAAATGCTGGAAATATTCCTGCATCCAAAATGTAGGAAAGATTTCTGCATTTTTAAAATGCAGGAACAATTCAGCTTTTGGCAACGGCAGAAACACATTGGAAAAATGTAGGAAATATTCCTGCATTTCTAAAATGTAGGAAACATTTCTACATTTTAAAAAAATGCAGGAACAATTCAGCTTTTGGCAACTGCAGAAACACATTGGAAAAATGCTAGAAATATTCCTGCATTTCCAAAATGTAGGAAACATTGCTACATTTTTAAAATGTAGGAACAATTCAAGCTTTTGACAACTTCAGAAACACATTTGAAAAATGCTGGAAATATTCCTGCATCCAAAATGTAGGAAACATTGCTGCATTTTTAAAATGTAGGAACAATTCAGCTTTTGACAACTGCAGAAACTTACTTGAAATGCTGGAAATATTCCTGCATCCAAAATGTAGGAAACATTTCTGCATTTTTAAAATGCAGGAACAATTCAGCTTTTGGCAACTGCAGAAACACATTGGAAAAATGTAGGAAATTTCCTGCATTTCCAAAATGTAGGAAACATTTCTACATTTTTTTAAAATGTAGGAACAATTCAGCTTTTGACAACTGCAGAAACACATTTGAATAATGCTAGAAATATTCCTGCATCCAAAATGTAGGAAACATTTCTGCATTTTTAAAATGCAGGAACAATTCAGCTTTTGACAACTACAAAAACACATTTGAAACTGCTGGAAATATTCCTACATTTAGCATCTTTTTTTCTTTTCTTATTTACTTCGGAGGATGTTCAGTGGCTAAGGAGCTAAAAGCAAACATAAATGATGGTCATTCCTCTGCTACTATAAATTGTTCAAGTTTCTGTCCACTAGTTGACTTCTGACCTTGGTTTTAATTAATTTCATTTCACAGAAGCATCATCTAGAAGAGGAGAAATCCCAAGTGGAATCTATCTTTTCCTTCCCAAAAGCATTGCCAATTCTTGATCTGAATATTACAGCACATAAAGAGTGACAAATGCAGCATTATTATAGCATGATCCTGTAACTATTCTTTTAGATAATTTACTAAAATTGAGTTTGAAACCTTCAATTGCAATTCTCGTAAGCCATGACAAATTGTCAGATTGGTTTTTAAAGATTTTTTTTCTGCCATAGCTCAGCTGTGCCAACTGGACTTGGAAAGCTTAATGGCTATTACTGCATAAAATAAAATAAAAATTCAAAGAAGGCAGCAAATCTTTTTCTTTGAGCTTCATCTAAACTTTGTACTGCAGTTTCCTATCAACTGCCAAACAGGTAGTGTTATAAGTTTGACAATTGATGTGTAATATAATATACACGTGTCAGTTCAATTACTAAAAGAAAGCTTACATTACATATAATATTTTATGTATTATATGAATTAAAGTATGAAAAGAAAAAAGAATTGACTAAGCATGCATTATGTCTCATGTGAGCCCCTGTGAGTCTACCCTGCATATGGGATCGTTCAGTGTCTCATTACTGAGGACAAAGTTCAAATCAGCTTACTCCTCATTCTATATATAGAAATGCATGAGGAGGATAGGGGTTGTCTCTTGATTTTGTTTATTCAATAGCTACTGTACTAGCAGGAAGTAGAGCAGCTGACAGCAATTTGAGTATAGAAGTTCAGTGGAAGCACTTTTATTAGGAACAAGTAAGCTTAGGGCATAGTCATCTATCTTTTATGTGAAGTAATTTTCAGGTGATAGAAGAAGTGAATTCTCCAATGATGTTTGTGACTAATCTTGTTGGTAAGATAAATTAAAGACCTGATGTCTGACAGCTGTTGCTAATACATTCTATCTGTGTCTAATTTAGCTTTACAAATATACTTAACCACCATAAGTGTGGGAGTCCTCCCTCTATCTGTAAGGATTGTAACTAACCCAAGAAACAGTCCATTCAGAATAGATTCAAGAGTAGAGTTTACTTGTGAAGTGGATCCTGCTCCTACTCAACAACTCATTTATAAGTGGAGAACAGTGGAGCACATTTATGGAGGTTCAACATCTACTCAACAAAGTTTCAATACAACCTTCCATAGTTTTACACTTCGATACTGCTGGTATTTCTGTTCAGTACTTGACAACCAAACTCTTCTAGGATCAGCGAATAAGTTGGTTGAAGTTCATGGTAAGGTTATTGATGAATACAGGGGGGAGACACACAGGGAGTGGGAGAGGGGTGAGTTAAAGGCTGCATTTTGCCTCCTATCGCTTCATTCTATAGAATGTCACACCTTAGAGTAGTGGTGTAGCCTAGAAAACTCAAATGATCAGATGGCCAATGTTGCTACAGTCCTGAGGCTTCAACATTAAAAGTTTGACTTGCGAGAGCATTGTATATATTATGCTGGCATTGTTTTGGGAATAGCTAAGGCAGTTCTGTTATGCCCGAGCACTGATAGCATAGTAAAAATAGGTAATTTTAAACTAAATTCAAATACTACATGTATTAATCTTTCTTAATTGTTCTAAATTGATATGACATCTATTTGCTAAGTGTTGGGTGAGGAAGGTGTCCTATCTATGTTCCAGCATTCATATGAAGTGTAATGTCCATTCATTAAGCTTTTATTGTAGTCTTTTTCTTCAATCCTGTCAGCACATATCTACTTTTATCAGAACCATTATATTAATATAGGTTTATTGAACACAGATGATTCCATTACAAGATCATTTTTAAGTGGTGACAACATAGCTTTAAACATTAATTTGACTACAGGAACATACAGATATTTAACTGGATATGTACGTTCTCTGAAGTGGTACCACATTGGAACAAACATATCAAACACTGATAGAATTAGTATAACAAACAATGGAACATCATTGTCTATATCCAATATGATTGACTCTGATGCTGGAAAATATGAAGCGAAAATTGGATCAATTGATTATTATGGTTATGAATCTTCATCAGAATGTGATCAAAATTTGCTTCCAGCATTAGAAGTCTTAGCTTTACATGCTCCAATCACATTTATAGTGCAACAACATCACATTCCAGAGTATAATCCAGAGGACACCATCAAAGTTTTTGCCCTCGATCCAGTCCATAATATATTAACTATTAACAATTCATTTGAAATAAATACTAACACACTTCTTTTTGGTACACCATTCAGACATTTCTACAAAAATGGAATCAGTCAATCATTTAACACTGAACACTTTAGTTTCACTACGTCATATGGAAGTGAGATATTACTATCACATCAAATAAGATATAGCAATACTGAAGATGTTGCAGGACATTATGTATATACTGAACTATCTCATGCATTTGATGTACATTATCATTGCCGAAGTTATAGCTATTACATAAGTGACTATTTTTTTGAGTTTCCAGTGTTTATAGTATTTTGGACTCTTCTTAAAAATGGTAAGATGTAATTCATTTTCACATGTTCTAAAGAGATAAACTTTTAATAAAAATTGCAAAGCTGGCATTCACAATATGCACATAGGTAATATTATGCAGTAAGCTGAGTGGATACCTTAGGTTATCAGGCAAATCTATCATATTATTATAGATATGATCCTATATAAGAACAAAAACTGAAGTACATTTAATAGAGTACTGAAAATATTTAGCTTAGTTTTGATATGATAACAATGAAAGTAGCCATAAGTGCATTGGTTGTACTTGTAGTAATAAAGTATGCTTAGATAGGTCTTGAATGATGAGTATTCATGCTCGCTCATTGCCCATGTCAATGTATGCATTTATTGTGGGCAAATTTTTATGTACAAACCTCATAGTTTCCAACCATCCCAATTTGGGCTGGGGCACTCACTGTATTTATGCATCCATCGTGATGCATGCCTATCTGATTAGTCTGTCCTGATGAACTGAACTTTTCAGATAAATACTCAGTAGAAAGCCAAAAATAAAAGGATGGAATTACTGATAAGCAACTAAGTTTTGGAACAATGAAGGCTAGCCTAGATATAGTTGTATTTGTATGAAAGTGAGTATTGTATTTGGGTAGTACTGATTACATCAGTCAGAGCGCGATATGGCAAAATAATTCAGGAGTCGGCTAATTTATTTTCAAGAGCCAGAGGCAGAGTAAAAATAAATCCTAACATTGAAATATCTAGCCATATCACTCTGACTAGTGTAATAAGTGGTTTATTCCATGCTAGATATCTTCTCTGAAATGGTTTGTACTAGTGTTTGGTAACTTTTGGTGTGAAGTTGGCTGTAAAACTCTCTATGGGCTCCCCACACCCCCAGCTGATATTTTAGCAGCTGCTCTAACCTGGTTGGGTAGGCTTCACTTAGGGGAAGATAGCTGTAAAAACCCAGAAAACTGGTAAGCCAGGCCAGTTGCTATAACTGCTAGGGGTATGAGCTTGCTCAGTACAGCAGTGAGACAACACCAAGTGATCATGTACCTAAAAATAACATTGTGAAGATTTCTAGTGGAATAAATATATTAATAACCCAAAGGTTCAGTAATTAGCAAAAAATAACTATTAACAATTGAACTGGTTGTTAATTTTAATTATCACATCAATACTTATTTTACAGTCTAGATAAAGTCCAATTCCATTTAGCTGTGTTACTAATGTGCATTTCGTTATTGACAATAAATTTTAATTCAATTAAGGTAAATTTTAATCCAATTAAGGAAAAATATTTCAATTAAGATAAATTTTAATTCATTTGAGGTATAATTTAATTAAAGTAAATTAACATGTATGATAATGTCCCAATCAATGTTTCTAATGAGCCTGTCCTTATCAAATAAGAAATATGAAGAGAAAGTCAAATTAATTGTTTATTGAATTGCATGAAATGATATGACACTTGTATTACATGTTCTTTATTTAGAACCCTATGTAAGTCTACAAATTGAATATTTGGGAAGTACTAATAGACCAGTGAGAGTTGAGTGTGATATTATTCATGGTCGTCCTGATACTCTGTCTCTGAGACTCTATAAAGAAGTACTAGTGGAAGTATTTGGTAGTCATCTCAATTACACTATCCCAACTGGTCAGTTTGGAACTTACACATGTCAGACAGACATTGGCTCAAATACAACACTGGTCAGGAAAAAGGTAAAATCAGAAAGATAATGCAAACATTTACCAAACAACAGCTATGTTTTTATGTAGGTTCCTTTCAAGTTTTGATTATTGATTGCTGCACAACAACAGTCGAGGTAATTTATTATATAGGCAATGTATACAGCACTACAGTGATAGTATTTATGTACATTTAGCCATTATGGGACATTGCAAATGATTGATGTGGCAGGTGGCTAAATGAAAGTAGATAGCCCCACCTACACTAGCCAGCTTCTCCCCTACACCACCCGTCTAACTGAGGATCCATATGATGTCTTCCTGGAATGCAACACCTAGAATAGGAAGGGGGGAGGGGCTGGACCCCTACACACACATACCCATATGCACATGTATTGTACATGCTGTAATGTAATAATGTTGTACTAGTAATGGTAGAGTCATATGCAGAGAACATCACCACTATAACTACACATTTTTTTATATACTAAATCATTACTCTGGTTCAACTACTTCGTAAGTTTTTATCAATAGTCTTGCCTTTTACTGACCCTGTAACATAGCTCGCACATATACCACAACATACATTACATAGGATAGAGTACCAAAAAACAACGACAAACAACATGTGTATTTGCATGCATTCAACCAGCTGCTAGATATATATGCTTTTGCCTGCAGAGTATTGTTAAAGCCATGTCTTAGAATTTTGCAATAATAATAATAATAATGATAATAATAATGACAACAACAACAACAACAATTATTATTATTATTATTTTTCCTATTATTACAAGCTGTATACATTTAAATTAAAGGCTCTTCAATCAGCCCTGACAGATGTTATGCATGGTCTCTGTGAAGACTGCTATATTACACCGTCTTATTTTGAGAACAGCGTTATTAACTACAGCACTTATGGTCACCAGCTGCTCTTTACCACTGACTTCATTTACTCTAACCCAAGAGGAACTGTAACATCCACTTCACTAATACATCACTTCCAGTCTTGGATACTATCACAGAACACTCCTAACTTAACTGTAGCTGGGAAAATAATGTCAATAAATAAGAACTGTCCTGTGGCAGTAAATACAGTGACTAGTAAATCTTCTTTGAAACTGTTACACGGATCCAATAACTTAAACAACAGTATTTCAACTACACTAGCCAGTGTGAGTAACACAGAATATCTTAACTCAATCAGTGGAAGTATGCTGGTTGCTGGATTAGTTGTTGGAGCTTTGATAACAGCAGTCACTATCATCACAATAATAATAATGTGAGTTGTAACGTATGTGTTCTCAGGTTTTATGTTCTATTGAAGTGTGCACTATTTTAATTTATTACTTACCAAACGGGCCCTAATGCCTTTTGCCACTCAGATGCAAGTGTTTACTGCACAAGAAATAGTTGATATGGTATTCACACATGAGCAATACACAATAAATGTATTATTCATTGGATACCGCAAAGTATCATTTGTCTGATTGGCCATATTTACTCTCGCTCCTGCAGTACTCATGTATATACTAACCTACAGATTTGTGATATCTCCTGTATCAAATGAATAATATTATATATGTATAGTTTATCTGAGAATATTGTGCTGGGTCACTAATGAGTGAAAATAATGATCACTTTATATTTGTATTAACCCTCAGCATAAATGCGTGAGAGGGTAATATGTAGCAGTTGTTTTGTCTGTTAGTCCACTTGTATGTCAGTCAGTCTGTCACACTTTGATTTTGAAGATTTCGGGCAATTAACCATTGATTTTAGTATGGACCTATACTCAGAATGGTGATTTAAGACCTTTTGTTGTGCTACTTTTTTTAAATTTCAGGCTGATTTTTGGGAAAATCCAAAGCTATCAGTTCTATGTAGATAACAATACCCTTGCTAGATACTGCTAGCACACCCCTCATTATAATTTGTTTTATTAATGTATCAATTGTAGTCTCCCAGAGACTCACTTTGGGACTATGAATCTTCGAGTTTACTAAAAACAATCTATGTTTGTAATTCTATTGGAAGATTCCAATATCACTTTCAGTAAGAAATAAAATATTTTCAGATCCAGCACTGTTACCCATCAGGATGCAGATCAACAACACACATATCAACAGTGGCCATATCAGGATTCAGATTAATCATGCTTAGGGATTCTTATAGTTGTGAATGTGGTTGAGGTGGCCTTTGAACTCTGTCCACGAGCAGGTTTTAAGTAACGTCATAATGATGAGCATTGCCAGCATATATTATAGCATAACAAAAAATGTGCATAATTTGCCAACTCCTACTATTCACTCCTTTCATTATTCTAGACATAAATACCTTTGCAGTGTTGGGGTCAAATAATTTGAATAGTATTTAAATACAAATACAAATTCTCTGAAGAACTCAAATACAAAATACAAATACAAATACTTTCTTAGGTGTAGTATTTCAATTACTAATACTTTTGAATTGCATCACAATTACAGTAGGTAAAGCATTACACGGAGAATAGATTATACCTGATGAACATTAGTTCTTCAAAAGTTTTGAACTTTGAACAATTATTTGTTGGATTAAAACATCTTTCCCACTATGCTATAGAATATTTGAACTGATACAGGACTGCATAAATACACTGGAACTAGTGTTGCAAGTATGCGGTGGTTGTAGGTGTGATTGTAATTCAGAGGCTCAGTGGTTTTTTCTATTACTTGACAGTGCTGGGTTGGATTCACATTGAGGCAATTTCCCTTTGTTCAGATACATTCAGTTAATTTTACAGCAGCTTTTCACAATAGGAGGTGGAGCTATTTAGTTATTACAATATAATTATGCCAGCATGGACCAAGCATCACTTGATTCTGTACTTTCCAGAACTAAACTCCAGAATGAATCCATCCAATAGAATATGCTCCAGATCTTTTATTTTCTACTTTCTATTATTACAAAAGCTCTCATTCCTACCTTATGATATTTTAAAATGTATTTGAAATACAAATACAAATACTTCACTTTTTAAATCTTAAAATACTAATACAAATACAAATACTCCAAATTTAAATACAGCTTAAATGCAAATACTCATGTGTTTGACCCCAACCCTGAACCCTTGTAAATTGGTGTTGTTCTTAGATTTAGTTTTCTCCTTCCTGATGTTAGCAGTTCATTCATTTAAGTTATGGACAGTCACATTATAATGCTAAGTATTGTGTGAATGAATATATAGTCATAGGAAATACTATATGGCCAACAGTTTTCAAAAGTAGCTATAGCTATTTCACCCCTTCTTGAAAAGAGCTCCCCTCTTAACAAGACCTAGATCTGCCTCTGACTTGGGCCCCCATCAACAATTATTATTTAACACATTTTGAAACTACGTTCCCAACTTTTTCTGTAAATCACTGCTTGTGACATTAGCTGTTAGCACTGCCTAATGTGAGTGTTTTAACCTGTATAATATAGAAAAACAATGTCAAAAAAGTATAACTTCTTGTTTTACTTTTGTTTTAATTCTTTATTGTCACATGCTTACTTAGTACTATTATTGTGTACTGTCGAGTCGATCACAGCATCATTCATCTATAATTCGTGCATCATCAGACTATTGGTAGCAAACAGTTTTAATCATGTGATACAAATATGTCATTGCCACCACACCCTTTGCACAGTGCTTTGTAACTTCATTGAAACAATACTTACCTAACTACAATTCCAACATTAACTCTATTTTAAACTCGTTTAAATCACATTTACAAAGGCATATAATTATCACTATTGCTTATTACGTCATTTTTTTAATGTGAAGGCTGCTAGCAACACAAATTTCATATAGCAAATCAATTGTTATTAGCACAGTCCACAAGATTGTCACATGTTTAATACAGCAGTAATGTGAAAAGATTGTAAGTTAAGCTTTTGTGCTAAAGTGTTTCTAAAAATATAAAGAAATAGAATATTTATATTTTCCTATACATGGTATTAGTTAGCCTACACAATCATATTCACCTGGAGCAATAATATGTGTAGTATACACAAATGTATGAGACTATATTGACTTCCATTGTATATTTAATGTAAAATTCATTGGTTTATGATAGCTATTGAGTTAATTTAGAACAGCAGTTTTTGTCAGCAATAATACAATTTTCCATGTGGTAGTAGAAAAAAGAAATGCAAGAAACCTCTTGACCAAAGAAATGAAACTGAACTGACTGCCACTACAAAATCCCAAGATATACTAATGAATCCCAATACTGCATATGAGACTGTGGATGTTCATTATGAAGATCCTCTTTACCAGACAATACAGCCAGTGGAAATGTAAAATGTATTTATGAACAACCTACTCTTTGAGGCCAGGAATTATATTTTTACTTATTCCCTAACAAGAATATGTGTGTTTAAATTTTACTGTTTTAGATAGTTAAAGAAGAAATAAAAATGCAATATTGTATTATATAATTACAAAACAGTTATACTTTATTGTGGATAAAATATCTGTCAATCATGTCTGTTTAAAATAGGGTATCTAGAATACTAAGCAATTTCTTCGTATACTGTCCTACATTAACACATTGCTTAATGGCCTCTTATTCTAATCTATTTCTTTATCTTTATATGTAATAGTTTTGATTAAACACACATAATTATGAATTTATGTATGTTGGAAGTCAGTGAATCTCATGAAATGGATTTTTACCTGAGTGTGTGTGTTGGAATACTCACCATGAGAGAGAAAGACTGCGACAGAGTCATAACAGCATAAGAATAATGCCATTGATTGTGCTGCACTCATCTTGGTTGGGTTATTTTAGCAGTGGCCCGACTGTATGATAAGTTTGAGAAACAGAGTTTAATGTATAAGATAATATGCTCGGTTGTCTCCTTAAGTCAAGATCAGTCAATCTATGGAACTTTATGAGTAATTATATACTCTAGAATAACTTGACTCAATGCTGAGAAACTTCTCCCTTAACTCCTACTGGTAGAGAGTAAATCCATCCCACAACTTCAATCTGTACGACAAATAGCTATGTAAATTAGACAAAAGAGTGTCAGAAATGCCAGTTTCCCTAGCCCCACACTCACAGTATGGGTGTGATTTGACAATATACTATCAATGTCTCAGCTTCTCTTTATCACAGTCATTATGAAACCACACCCACATGGCTATGCTTGACTGTGTTATTACCGTGCACTCTCTAGCCTGAATGTGTGTGCACCAGACTTATCTTTCACCTTGTCTCCATATTGATAGATTACAAGAAACACTGCAGTGGCAGCAAAAGTGAGCATACTTAAGATTCAAGTAAAGCAGTTGCCAATAATAATCCTCCACATATGCATACAAAAAGCACCTTACATGAACTTTCCAAATACTCCATCAACGGAGAAAAATTTTCACAAGTCATCGTCATTGGCTACTTAACGAGCATGAAGACTATGCCCAAATTTGGTTTTCTTAATAATCCAGACTCCACATTTTCAATCTACTCCTACTAGTGATTGACATAAATTAGCCACACTTGCCAATGTATTAAACTTGCATACCCTACCAGTGGTGTAGGAAGATGTTTCCGTATGGGGGGCTCCATAACAAAGAAATCAGGGCATGTGTTTTGTGGTTTAAGGGTGTTCATGTGAGAAATCACCTCTTCCTAGGGCAGTTTCAGTGTGGCAGTGAGTTATTATTATGTCTTTAATTTACTATACCTATGTGTATTCAGTAAAAATTGCTTAGATGATGCTTTTTATAATTAATCGATCTTTATATTAATATTTATAATAATTGTGAAGTGATGAGTGAAATTTAATTTTTAAAAAACAACAGAGAGAAAACACATTTTATTATTACATCTTTCCAAAATAGTTAAGTCTTCTGGTGTTCACAGAAATGAACTCTTTAGCTATTTGGGAGAGATCTAAATCTTCAGTTCTGGTTGGATGAATATATAAAATAAACAGATGGTTCAGTCTTGACTGAGCCCGCCAGACTAAGCTGAAGGTATGAGTCAACGTGAAATGTTTAAAAGAATGCTTGGGGAAGTACACAAAGTTTTGAAACTCTATTTCACATTTCCAGTGACCACTGCAACAGCTGAACGATCGGTCTCATCAGGGGCGTAGGAACCGGTCAGGTCAGTCAGGTCGTGGCCTGACCAATTTTACTAATCTCAAAGTTGGAAAGTATCGTCAATGAGGAGGTCAGGAACTCATTCTAGTGAACAGAAATAGTTGTTTTCCTTTTGTTATTGGCCTTTAAGTCAGGTATAAGCAGAAGTCTTGGTCAGACCCTTTACCTTCTTTTTTATGGGCGGGGGAAGGGAAAGGGTCTGGAGTCACTAGCATCAACGACTTGTTCCTGAGGAATTTAATTAAAACGTGTCAAAATTGCGTCACATATTCCCCCGCGCATTTTAATATTTCCCGGGAAAGCAGCTGTAACTTGCAGCTCGACCAGCATACCGGGTTGCAATCTGGCTTAGCTTTGGAGTTCTGCTTAGGTTGTGGCTCTGATCTTCCATCAGAGTCTAGATATGTCCGTAGGCTAGTTGCAGAGAGATCAGATCTCTCAAGATTTCGTTCTGGAGTAGTGTTAGCCTGGCGTAATCTAATGGCAATCTCAGAAAAGCTTCTCTCCTCCAGATTGCGCTGCAAGTAGCTGTAATCTTACATTACAAACCTCATCAGGTAAGAGTCTCCCATGCTTGAAGAAGAAAAAAAGAACCGTATAATGACGCATTATAATGATGTCCCATGACGAATGTACCAAGGAATGTGCTAAAACCGCCATCCCAAAATCGGGGTGGCTCGAACAAGTCGTTGATGCTAGTGACTCCAGACCCTTTCCCTTCTCCCGCCCATAAAAAAGAAGGTAAAGGGTCTGGCCCTCCAGACTACCTTCAGCTATTGTTCTAACATTAGTTACAGACTTAATAGGATGATTCTGAAAGGCATTCTTTATCATATCTGTAATCATATGCAACTGAATAGCAAATTTCTCCGTGTCTATGTCATGCTCCAAGTATGCAAGTAAGGACTGCTTGGGCTTCAATACCTCTCCATTAGCTGCTTTTAGTAATAGATTCTCTAAGGACTGCATGATTCGAAAGTCTGCTTGATCAAATCTACTTTCAATTTCTCCATATACTAACTCTAGCACCTCAAAATAAATGTGCCTATATCTATCTTTAGGTACTTGATAGTTATGTGGATGCTCTCCGTCATCTAATCTTCTAGGTCTTCTACGATACCTTGGAAGACAAGGTTCTTCAGTCAATCCAACACACTGTTCAAGAACATCAGCATAAAATGCATCAAATTTGGACTCTGCACACACTGACTTACAATGAGAAACTAAAAGGTTTGCACCTCGAGTGGCTTCCTGGATTGTGGTATCTTTGGCTTGAAGATTACTAGAAAATCTTTCTGATGCACTGAAAATGAAATATGACAATTTCAGCCCAAAGAAAATATCAAAACATTCCATTTTCATCATTAAACCTTTAGCCTTTGCAGCATACTCATCATTTCCTTTGCTCACTTCATCTAGAGTCTCAAGAAGTGATTTATAATTCAGTAATACACTATAGATAGACGTATTTCTAACTGTCCATCTAGTTGGGCACAGAATTCTTAGTGATGGTGGAACAATTTCACTGCTCATTGCTATATCAGTTCTAATTCTTTCAAACAGGGTAAGTCTTTTTGGTGAATATTTGATAAGTTGGAGCAGTTCGTATAAAAAATCCATGGTGGTTCTTATCAACTCGCAATTTTTAGCAGCACTCTGGATGCTTAAATTAAGACTATGTGCCAAGCAGTGAATGTATAATGCACGACTCTCTTCTTTCTTTACTAATGCTTGTACCCCACATCTCACACCACTCATGTTTGCTGCTCCATCAAAAGCTTGACCTCTGCATTGTCCCAATGAAAGTGAGCACCTAATAAGAACATCTTTAAGCAAACCAAAAATGGTAGCAGCTTTAGTATCAGGCAGTTGAACCAAACCTAGACACTCCTCATAGACTTGATAGACACTCCTCATAGATTTGATAGACACTCCTCATAGGTTTGATAGACACTCCTCATAGATTTGATAGTTGTCGTTGGTCCATCTGATAGACAATGACATTTGTTAATTTCTAGAAATGTCAGTTGCTTCATCAGCAATAATAGAAAACCAGGAACTACTCTGAATATCTGACACTATACTTCTAAGCACAGTATTACCCATCAGAGCTGGTGAGGTGTACTCCTTGCGATAAATCCAAGTCTCCATCTCTGGGCAGTCTTCAGCTCGAAGTAAAAGAAGCTTATATAAATTAATATCTAAAAAAGCAAGATCTTCATGACATCCACGCAATGGCATGCCCTGAGAAGCCAAAAATCAAATGCTAGAAATTAGTTTCAACAGCATGTGTTGATGTAAATTCTGAGCCTCCTTGCACTGTGTACTAAGCTGTGCACTAACATTAGTGTTACTATTATGCGCAACTTGCAGCATCCTTATGCATATCACTTCTTTCACTTGTTCACTTCCACTCTCTTTTTCATCAGAACTGCAATTGTAATTGTCTGCTTCAACATCTGATTCAGCCTTACCATCTGTAAAGTGGACATTTTCCTTTGTGTGTGTTGGAATGCCCACAATGAGAGAGAGAGTGCATTGGAGTCATGAGAGTGTAAACATAACATCATGGATTGTGCTGCACTCATCCTGGTTGGGTTATTTAAGCAGTGGCCCAACTGTATGCATGGTGTTAAGTTTTGTGAAATAGAGTTTAATGAAGTGGAGTTTAATGTCCTATTATATATATATGGTAAGAAGCTTGGCTGTCTACTGTCAAGGTCAACTTCTTTAGGAATTTTTTACACAAAATTATAAACTATAGCATAATTTGACTGCAATGCAGCAGAGAAACTTCTCCCCCTAAACTGCTAGTAGCAAGTAAACCTACCTCACAACCTGTTGCTGAACAACTGGCAGAGTGCTTATTGCATGAGGTGAATTCCATAACAGTAGTGGTGATGATAAGTGTTGCTCATAAATGTAAGTGTGTCAATAGAATTGTTAATTGAGAGCGAGGCAAAATTGATTGTTCTGTCTATGATTATTGTACTGTTGCTTTGCTTCCACTTTCTGTTTGGTTCAGCAGTGACACTCATGCTTGCTGAACAGCCATGATTCAAGACCACCAAGGGACAAATGTGAAGAATTTTTATGAGCAGCCAGAAGCTCTTTAAGTACACAAAGTGTAGCTGTAGTTTTACATCCAACTAGCTAACCATAGGTACTACAGCCCACTTTAACCAATTTAAAAGTATTGAAAAAGTATATGTACATTCCAGGAACTAATCACTTAATAGATAACTTGCTAGCTACAAGCATCCGAATTTATTCCTTTCACTCAAGGTCGTAAATCCTGAGCTTGTGTCTTGTCTGACTACTAAAAATAAATTTAAATGAGTAATGACTTGATACAGCAGAGAAGTGAAAAGAGGTAACTAAGATATTGTTTTGAAAGTGCGACAAATGAATGAAGGCGACATCGACGACATCGACGATCAGTGAGTGGAATCAGTGAACATGTGCGAAATAATTGCCTGTAGTGCTTGGAAGTGCTAGTGAATTAAACTGAACAAGTATATTGCACGTGATTGTCTCTCTATCAGGTAAGGGATGATGATAACAATGGAAAAAGAAAAGAGGTAAAGTGTGATAACCATAAAAACTACATTAAGTTCACAAGTTCATTACAGAACTGCTGTTAAATTAAGAGGATTTGTTGATAGGGTTAATTTTCTGATATACTTGGTGTATTCTCTTCCTTCACACAGGTATATAATAGCAATCATGATGAAGCAAAGCCTTTCTGCTGCTGACACTTTTGTTTGTGTTCTGTGACAAGAAGACTGTAAAGTCTATCTTGCTTCCACCTTCCTGGGATGTATGGACCGTGATTAATATAGATAATGTGGTCTTTAGGTCAATATTTTTATGTCTGGGAAGTTTTGCAGTTAAAATACTTATTGCTATAAATATGAAGCTAATTGCTATAGCTACAACAAGAAGCAAATAATGCCTAAATGCTTTTAGACATAGTGCATTTACAATGAAAATGGTCACTTATGTTGACACCACATACTTTTTGATAGTGTCTTTACCTCAACAACCTGTTCTTCAATAAATCCTTTATTACAATTTTGTATATTACAGTTGGCTTGCCTTCTAGTCTGTCGCAGAATTAGTCTTCTTGGTCCCTCCATAACATTTCCACTTTGTTATAAGATGGGAAGTTAATGGGAGGAGACCAGTAACTGTCACTAGTTGTAGTTATATTAGCTCTCCCTGTAGATGCAATCTACTCTAACACCTCATTGCAATGCTGGTAACATTGCACTGTACAACACCAAAAGGTGTGTAGTTCACCCCAAATTAAGTGTGAATCACTGCAACAATAGTCACACCCACCACATTGTGTGATGTGCATACCTCATCATTTTTGTGTAAAGTATATACCAAATTCAGTGTGAGTTCACACCCTAAATACTTTTATTAATGCTAAATTATTTCAATTTTAACCACAGAATATTGATTCTAATATTATATTTATATATCAACATTATTTTTCAAAAAAAAAGATTGGTGAATGTTCTGTGCCTGAATCCCAGAGTTCATTGATCAGGGGGCCAAAATCTTTGTCAACTCTCAACTTTCACAAGAATGTACAAACATTTATAAAGTAGATTACAATGATAAAAGCATTGCTGCGTGCCTGCACATGAATATAATTTATGTTTGGTAAAGGGGCTATGTTTGTTATTGTTCATTCCCTTGAGTGTGAATTTCATGCTGAGTGTGCATTCGCGCTACGCATTGATGGTGGGCATTCACACCACCAGTTGGGTGTGAATTTGGTGGGTTTTCATGCTATAATTTTTACAGTGTGGTTATGAGCATGTGTGTGCATATGTATGTACATGCACATGTATGTTTATGAGGGTGCAAGTTGTGTGTAGTTAGAACATCTGCACTTGTTATTGTTTATCCTGCAAAGTCAATGTCATGTGCTTAGTTTTTCTTTGAGCTATCTTTGAGCTATGTTTTGCTGTGTTTCAATGTCAGTACAATGCCTTTACTCAAGAAACAATCTTGATGTAGGATCAAGCAATATGGCTACTTTTGAAGAAGTTTCAAATAATATTTTCTTGAAGTTATGTAACCCGACCTTATTGCTTTGGCAACAGGTAGTATGTGGTGAGGCTCTGTCCATTTAGCTGGAATGTTGTGTATTTGCCAGTGCTGCTTCAGAGAGTAAAAATTCCTTTAGTACTGAAAAACAACTTGTACCAAGTGATATCTCATATACACAGAATGTAATGTTGTGTAAAAAAACAAAGGAAAACAACCTTGAATGTCTGTGACAACAGCCTTGACTTTTACACACCATACTGAACAAAACACTACTAGCAAATATCCAAGCTAGCTTCACTTGACTAACTACTGTAGCATATACTTAGTTTAGTCCCTACTATACAATAATTTGTGCTTTTCAGATGTTAAAGAATGTTGACAATATACTATTAAGAAATCATTTACTTTTGAAAACAAAACATCATGGTCAGTGATGATCACACCAGCCCCAAATTAATATTGCCTATCTGATAAGAATAACAACTGGCATTATTGTCCTGATTGGCTTTTTTATTATTACTGGACTTAAGTGTTACCTGGCTATTTAAAGTACAGAAGACCTTTCTACTCCACTTTCAAGTAGCTAGAAGCTTGGCATTGCAAATAATTATTACTGCTCATTACGTCTTGGCTTTTTTGACCATCCTAGTTAGTCTTTTTGGCAGCATGTGCATCACTATATTATTATTGTGCAATAACCTAGTGATTGAGGAGCCTACAATGGGTATTATTGGTTCAGGTTGGGGTTAGTTATTATTAAATACTTTTTTGATTTAGGTGTCTTCACTTGCTTGCCTCCTTTAACCCTAAATTAATAAGTATTAAAATATCATGTGGAAATTTTAATGATAACTGTGTTAATAGGTAAAATGCTGTGTGAAGTTGATACTATTGGATTCAGCTATACCAGTAATGAACAAGAAATTTTCAACTGATATTGAAATGAAGCCAATGAATAAGTGTTGCCATACCTGCCTCACTGGCCTGAGTTGAGCTAAGGGCGCCACGCCCACTAGCGGACTGAGGTCCCTAGGTCGTACGTACGAGGTTTCCGGTTTTAGGTCACCTTTCAATTTACATATAAGTTAGCCCTTTCACACTTACCGTGTTAATAAAGCAGAGTTTAAATTAGCCCACTCCTCAACCTATAGAAATGAATGAGGAGGTTAGGGGATTGCCCCTAGATTTGTTTATTCAGTAGCTATGTACTTGTAGGAAGTTAAGCAGCTGACTACAATTTGAGTATAAAAGTTCACTGAATAGCATTTCTATTAATAAGTAAGGTTGGGCATCTTCTGTGTGAAGTCTTTTTTTTTAGTTGACAGAAGAAGTAAATTCTCCAATGATGTTTGTAACAAATCTTGTTGGTAAGATAAATTAAAGACCTGTCAGTCAACTATTGTAAATATATTATTCTATCTGTGTCTAATTTAGCTTTACAAATATACTTAACCATCATTAGTGTGGGAGTCCTCCCTCTATCTGTAAGAATTGTAACTAACCCAAGAAACAGTCCATTCAGAATTGATTCAAGAGTAGAGTTTACTTGTGAAGTGGATCCTGCTCCTACTCAACAACTCATTTATAAGTGGAGAACAGTGGAGAAAATTAATGGAAGTTCAACATTTACCCAGCAAAGTCTCAATAGAACTTTCTCTAGAAGAACTCTTCGATACTGTTGGTATTTCTGTTCAGTACTTCATAATCAAACTGTTCTAGGATCAGCAAATAAGTTGGTTGAAATTCATGGTAAAGGTTATATATATATATATATATATATATATATGTATTATATATTATATATACATATTATTATTATTATTAAATGCTTATTATTTATGCAAAACATCCTAATTTACATAACTTTAAAGTGATTTATTAAGTGTATGTTTTATGTGCGTTTTTGATTTGGTACATAATTTTATGTGGTATTATATGGCTTTATGACAACTGAACTGATTGTTTAATTTTCCCAACTTAAAAAAAAGCTATAAATTATGAGAGTGCTGGATGAGGAAGTATTCATAACCATCCTAGCTATGTTAAGACTAGGACATTATACTGCTGGCAATTTTTGTGTGTATGTATGTGTGTGTGTGTGTGTATGTGGAAAGAATGTGGATGTTATGCAAAATCTGCAATAACCAGTCGGTAGAAAATTGGATTGTTTTTACGAATAAAGAGGGAAAAAACAACTAGCTATTGACTTCATATGAGCCTTCATTATTTTTAAATTAGTGCATATAAAAACATTTTCATATGCCATATATATAGCTATTTTAAAGATTTTCAAAGCTATGTATATGTGGCATAAGAAAATATTTGTGCAGTCATTAGCATGCACATTCTTTCATTGACACACACACACATATATACACCCAGCATTGTACTATAAGAAAAGACCTGTGAAACACACAAATAATTATGTAATATTGTTTTAATAGGTTTGCTGAACACTAATGATTCTGTTACTAGATCATTTCTACGTGGTGACAATATAGTATTGCACATTAACAATTTGGCAATGGGTTCAGATGAACATTTAGCTGAATATATAGGTTCTTTAAACTGGTACCACAACGGAACTGAAATCACAAATATGAGTAGAATTAGTATAACAAACAATGGAACATCATTGTCTATATCCAATATGATTGATTCCGATGCTGGAAAGTATGAAGTAAAAATTGGATCTTATGGATCATCATCACAATGTGATCAAAATTTGCTTCCAGCATTACAAATCTTAGCCTTACATGCTCCAGTCACGTTTATAGTGCAACAAAGTCACATTCCAAAGTATAACCCAGAGGATGTCATTAAAGTATTTACTCTTGATTCAACAATTTACCATTTAATTATTAACAACTCAATTGAAGTCAACATTAATAGAATTCATTTAAGTATAACTGACAGATATTTCTTCAAAAATGGAGTCAGTCAGTCATTAGACACTAAGCACTTTAATTTCACTAGGTCATATGGAAGTGAGATATTACTATCACATCAGATAAGATATAACAATACTGAAGATGTTGCAGGACATTATGTATATGATGAAGTATCTTATAGTCATTATATCCTGCATTATATTTGTCCAAGTTTTTATTATTACATCAGGAGGCATTCCAGGATTCCAGTATTTATATTGTATTGGACTCTTCAAGAAAATGGTGAGATGTTGTAGATCCTGAATTAGATATCTGATCTTACAAACAGCATTTGATAACTTCCAATTTAACACTCTTATCATATACTTTCTAATATTAGCTACAACTTAATGATTCTAGAATATGCACATAGTCCTGATATTATGCAGAAAACTGGGAGCATACTATCATAGGTTATAGGCTGTCCTATCATTGCTGCAGTAATTTGTACTTGATAATATTGTGATTTTTATCTCACGGGTCATAAACCTATGATTATGATATCTAGTATAGAATATATACGTATTTTATACACTTATAACAGAGAGGGAGGTCAGGAACAAACATTAATATCCATTGTAATAATACTAAGTAATAGAGTAACAATAAGTTTATCTGATCTAGTTTTACAATGCCACTACAGCTGAGGGTATGATAATGGATGGCAGTTGTCTTTTGGTTGTATTATTGGCTATAAAGAGTACTTAGAAAGACATTGAGTATAATTTATTTGTGTATTCATTCTCACTCTGGATTACTCACTTCAACTTATGCATATCTAGATGAGCATGTGTGTTGAATTTACATGTAATGATGCAGTGTGCTTAATTTAGAACCCTATTTAAGTCTACATGTGGAAAATTCGGTAAGTACTAATAGACCAGTGAGAGTTGAGTGTGATATTATTCATGGTCGTCCTGATACTCTGTCTCTGAGACACTATAAAGAAGTACTAGTGGAAGTATTTGGTACTCATCTCAATTACACTATCCCAACTGGTCAGTTTGGAACTTACACATGCTACACAGGCATTGACTCAAATACAACACTGATCAGGGAAAAAGGTAAAATCAGAAAGATTACACAAACGTTTACCAACAACAGCTAATTTTTTATGTAGGTTCCTTTCAAGTTTTGATTATTGATTGCTGCTTAACAACAGTCAAGGTAGTTTATTATATAGGCAATGTATACAGCTAAACTAAAGGGCTAGAATCTATTTACATTTTGCCATTATGGGACATTGCACATAATGATGTGGCAAGTGGCTACATGAAAGTAGAGAGATATAGATAACTATACAAGTGTTTATACTAAACTACGGTGGTTCCACTACTTCTTAAGTTTTTATCAATAGTCCTGACCTTTCACTGACATAATTTGGTGTGCCAATTGAAGCCAAGATTATAATTTGTTTATTGAAGCCAAGAGCAAAGCTTTGAAACATTCTTAGTCAATAAATAAGAGAGTAGCTTTAGTACAACTTAAATACTTTGACTAGTTCATATTAAATCTGAAACTCTTGTTAACTACGAATCAAAACAGGAAAAGTCATGATCTTATATGAACAACAATTTGTAACATCTTTCACTAAATTGATCCTTCAATCTCTAATTCTTCTTGTCTGGGTTTTTTCAATAATATATTTACTAATTTAATAAGCATTGCTTTCCTAATAGATTCTGAAACTACTTTACATGAAAAAGTGTTTTTATAAAAAATAAGATGAGAAAATAGCAATGGGTTGGAATAGGGATCAGATATGATATCTATGCAAGTTACATCTGAAAATTATAGGGTCTTCAGACAGCTCTGTCTGATGTCATGAATGGTTTCTGTGAAGACTGCAATATTACATTGTCTTATTTTGAGAACAGTGTTGTTAACTACAGCACTAATGGTCAGCAGCTACTCTTTACCACTGACTTCATTTACTCTAACCCAAGAGGAACAGTAACATCCACTTCACTAATACATCACTTCCAGTCTTGGATACTATCACAGAACACTCCTAACTTAACTGTAGCTGGGAAAACAGTGACAATAAACAAGAACTGTCCTGTGGCCACAAATGGAGTGACTAGAATAGCTTGCATAGCAGCATCTACTAAGGTTGCTAAGACAGCAGATGGTAATTATGTCAGTGGCATTACTTTTGTTGTTGGAGTGGTAACAGCAACACTTACTACCATCATTGTTATGTTAAGGTAAATGTTACTAGTTAAGTCTTGTATGGTTTATGTAGTGATAAGCAAAGTTTGTTTACCAAACCTTGAGATGCATAAGCAACATTACCTTACAGTTCAGTATTGGTATGAACATTCCTGGAAAAAGAGGTCAATCTCATTTCTTCCACATACCCATGAAAAATACAGCAAGAATACACTGTCTCTCTTTAGAGCTTATTTAATATTTCTGTCCTAATGTACTTCATGTTTCACAGCACAAGAAAATGTAAGAAGTCTAGTAAACTCAGAGATGAAGCTAAATTGAGTGCCACTACTAAATCCAAGGATATATCCATGAATGCTAATGCAGCATATGAGGCTGTGGATGTTCCTTATGAAAATTCTCGATATGGGACAAGACCACCAGTGGAAAACACAGAAGACATTTATGAGCAGCCAGCTCTTTGAGTACTGTAATAAATTGAATTTGATTAAATAGAGTGACAATGAGCAACTACTAACACTGAATACTTGTAACTATTACTGTATATTTAAACATGTGTGTTATACTAAATATAATTCATTATTCTTGCATGTTAAAATTACACAGACAAGTAAATTTAGTTGATTTTAATTTCAACTAGCCAATTAGGTCAAAGTTGCTATAGTCATTTGTTCTATCCTAATTGATGAAATAATTGACATAATAGAAGTAACCATTAATTATTCAACTACCATTGGGAGATTTGTGATGTAACAGCAAAGGATATTTGTGCATATGTGTGTTTGTGCATATGTGTGTTTGTGTATTTGTATCATGCATTAATTGTGTGTAGAATAATGACAGCAGCAATTATGAGAAAAATAAGGGGACTGTAAGATTAAATTAAAGGCATTTTGAATGTACAAATACAGATCCAAAACTGTGTTAATCAACAATATGTGATGGGATTATGTGCAGAAACACAATTTAACTATGGCTCAAGCAATCAGCAGATCCTTCAGCAATCCAACAAGTTAAAACTTGCTTTCTGTGGTGCACTAAGGTTCCAACAAAGTCATTCTCGGTATAAACCTCAACAGGAGTAGCTTGAGAAGCCTATGGTCAGCCTTGCTCATCATTCAGGAAAATAGTGCAGTTCCATTAATAGGTTCCTTATTCACACAAAGAGGCGGGTGCCAATTTCACTAGAGTATAAAACCTCACTAAAATGCTACAGGTTGAAAGGCAATGTCCTTCTGCAATAGGCTAACTAGCTCCATACTTACGGTAATGGATTACTGAGTACAAAGTTCAAAACCTAACTCCAACCTATGTATGGAAAGATAGGGGTTGAGAGGATGGAGGGGGTGGGGGAAATAGTTGTACATTTTTAGTGGCTACACTAAGTAAGAATTTAAGTAGCTGACTACAATTACAGTATATAGATGTTTGAAACAAATCTTGTGGGTAAGATAAATTAAAGACATGTCAGTCAACTGTTGTAAATATTTAATTTAGCTCTATGTAATTTTTCCTACACTGTTCTGCATCAAGGCCTATTAGTCTATTCTTATAGTCTATATTCCTAGCATAATGTGTAACTATATTGTGCATCATATGTGACTAGCTGTGGCATGTGCAGTCAAAGGAGCAAGTGAAGTGGATATTTGTATATACAATGAATATTTTCGTTTATTTTGAACACGATTGCATTAATATAAATTCGTATGTTACGATGATTGGTTATCACAACAAAGGCAGTACTATACGTAACCAAGATGACGTTATAAACATTAGCCACACAACAGACATTGCTGTACATCAACAATAAAATCCCAAGATATACAAATGATCTCGAATACTGCATAATGAGCATGCTGATATTCATTATGAATATCCTCGTTACCAGACAAGGCAGCCAATAGAAAGTAATGAAGAGAATATATGTGAACAACCTTCTCTTTGAGGCCAGGAATAACATTTCTATGTATAACGTGTGTTGTGTATTAGATGACTATTAATACTTGTACCAAATATGTCAACTTAAAATGTAATGATAAATACCATGTAATTTATTTCTGCATCACCACACCTCCCACTGGCCTCTTCCTTTGATCTATTTCCTGACATAATGTGTAATGACGCATGGGGTTATGTGTGTGTTCAGCTATGTGGGCACTAATTAAGTATGCTGGTGTCAAAGAAGCAAGTGAAGTGGAAATAAAAATGTTGTATTAAGTCAATATTATAGTGTGAACATGGTTTGCTAAATAATTTTGTGAGCTATAATTATGCAGAAAGTTTGAAGCTATTGTGGATTTATTGGTATTAGAAATGTTAGTAGAAGATTTGCATTTCATTGGTCATGGTATGTCATAGCTCATATCTCCTGCTTATCTAGCTAATGAATATATTTATAATGAAACCACCATGACAGTCGGCAATCATTGGTAGCTTATATTGTTCCACAGCTCACATTACCTGTTTAATATATTAGCTATTGGATGCATGCTTACATTTTCTGGATACTTTCTGATATATAGAATGTCAAAGTATAATTTGCTACTTAGTGGAACAATTTTGTGCATGCTTTACTCCTGAATATTCCTCCTACAGAGTTCAATCACTGACACACAAGTTCCCATTTTAAAGTAAATGGTTTGGCAATTGTGCATGTCTCACAGGACAGCTGCAATGCTCTTCGTACACATTCCACTCACTAATTGCACATTAGACTAAGAATCTCAACCCAGATGTCACATGACTACAAATGAGTTATGAGCCATCTTTCTGTAATTCTAATCTGACTCTTTTCATGCAACAATTTCAGACTGATTGTTAAAAATGTATAGCAGATGTTAATTTGGTGGTATATTTTCAAGTATAACTATGTGAGGCTTGGGAAAACTGGCATTCTGACACTTCATTTCATAGCTATTGTTATACCACACTTAAAATGTTACATTTATACAGTAGAATGTCAGTTATTCGAATACCTTAGGACAAGGAGGTGTTCAGATAACAGAAATGTTCAGATTACTGACCACCATAGAAAATGCATTATAACACTAATGAAGGGGTGTGGTCAAGCAATTCTTCATGTCTGCACGTGCTACTATTATATTTTGGGTGTTCGGTAAACTGAAGTGTTCTGATAACTGACGTTCAGATAACTGACATCCTACTGTATTTACAAGTGCCATATGTGTAATATAACTCCACCTGACTAGGAAGTAACATTTTAATTCATTATAGCCAAAGTTAAAAAAGAGTGATGTAGTCATATCTATGCTTATTTTAAATAATCTGTAGCTAATCTCTACAAAGTATTCTTCTGAAGTAATGAATTGCAGAGTAGATGTATTCCACATTAAGAACAAGTAACTACTAGAGAGATTGCGATGACACTGTTTGAACGGGACTGCCTTGCAAGTGGAAGGCTTTATCCCGGTGAAGTATTCACAGACCTCGAACAAACGGGCTCGTAGCCAACCTGGCCGAGGCAAGACTCACTAGCGAGTGCTTGAACGACGAAGTCCTAAGTAAAGGGCGTGATCTTCTAAGTTGAACGTTTCCCCGCCTCTTTCCCAACCAATACGTAGGCAAGAGGTCGTAAATCTCTGCTGCCGTATAGTCAAACTTAGACCCTTCTTTGATACTGTCTTGCCTACGAGACAGTATAGCCAATGAAATACCCTGATTGTAAAGGAATAACAAGATTAACAAATAAGCAATAATGAAATACCAATGTAGTTAAAGAAGATACAAAGTTCTGATAGAGATGAGCTGCAAGTGAAGCACACAAGTAGGGAAATGAGTGAAAAGTTTATAATAAAACAAAACTAAAATGTCATAGCAATATAAACAAGTTTTGAAGAACGGGCGAACATCGACGAACTTCAACGAATGACGAACATCGACGAACTTCAACAATAACGCAATGTGCAGGGGGCGAAGGCTCAAGCCTGAACACTGTTAGTAAATTCCACTGAACTAATGATGCACAGAGCTGGGTAAGCTCTATATATATTAGCTTATCAAACCAGGAGTAAGGGGTAGTGTTTAGATTAAGACAGTAGCATCTATTTTTAAAGCCATTCTGATTGTCTGAATTATCAGTAATTTGTGTCAACAGGCACTCAGCTACACAAAAAAAAGGTGAAGAGTTATTTTCAGCAAACAAATACGGAACTACGTACTCACTTCACTGAGTAGTGGTAGCTTTAATAATAAGGAATTCTGACAATATAAATTATCCCTTGACAACTAAACCAACAAGCACTCAGCTACAAAAGAAAGGTAAAGTTTTTGAATTTGTGTCTGGTACAGGGTTTTCAACCCAATAGTAACCACTCGCAACAACTTCTTGTGACTTGAAAAAGAAAGTCTTTCTAGAGAACTTTCATATAGTTTTGAGTTAACCCACCAATGTAGTACAAGAAGAAACTTGGGGAAAGCCCAAAAAGCTGTTGTTAGGAGAAAAAAGTACCCGCGCATGTGTTTAAGGGGCATATGTACAATCCATACATAATAGAACAAATACCTGATTTTCAATTGTCCACCCCTAATACTGTCTTGCTCGCCAATAACATACACCCAATTTTCAAATGTTCACCCCTAACAGTATCTCGCTCACTTGCTCACTCAATAATAATAATGACTAGTGGTGTGCTTGAGCACAAATATCAAGTGAGCCTGTCAACTTAGGTTACATAAAACAACAGTATTGTTACATAATTTTTTAGCTTAGTTCAGTATTATAGCAGTTGACAATTAAATTTTTAGCAGACAAATAAAGAATTACTTACCTCAATTTCCCAAGTTCTGAATTTAAGCCATTCAGACTATCTCAGGTGTTAGTAATTCTTGACAACAAGCACTCTGACTCTGCTACAAACTAGTATGACAAAAAATACATTATTATAGCTGCTTCATCCTACTATGTCCAGTACATATAGTTCTATTTTAACATTACAAGTATATAGCCATTCCTTACCTCTATTATCAGGTGAATGATAGTTTCTGCAATACACCTTTAGCTGTTGAAGTACCTCAGGCTTGTATGAGTAGAATGCATTGGTGCCAACGGTCCCCGTTTTGCCAGGACGTCCTCATTTTTGGAGCATTTCCCCTTGATCTCCATTAACTTTTATGAATTATATTGTTTGTCCCCGTTTTCACAGGTTGTGGAAATATTAATTTTGTGTTTGGTATGTATTTACTTTGCTGGTTTTACGTTGTACTTTGATTCAGTTGAGCCCATATTTCAACTGGCTCAACATGGTAGTAATCACTATCTATTATTATTATCATGCTGCTGATGATGCTGCCATTATCATTGCATCAGTAACATACATGTGAATTAGCCAGTAGCAGTAGTCCAGCTGTAATCCAAGATTTCCTGGGGGTGTGGTCAAAATTCATAGGGATATGGTCAAAATTCCTGGGGCATGTTCATAATTCCTGGGGTGTGGTCAAAAATTGTGGGGTGTGGTTATTGTCCCCCGTTGCAGTCTTAGAAAAATAGGCACCTATGAGAATTATGTATACAGCCGATGACCATTAATTTTAGCTAATAAATATGAAGTATTTTCTTGCCTCAATCAATAAACAGTATCATTGAAGCATTCAAACCATCCCAATAATGACCAGTAACTCACCATTAAAAAAAGCACTCTGCTACTAAGAAACAGCAGAGTTTGAATTTATAGTCTGGTAAGGGGTCACCAATACCATAGTAACCATTTGCCGCAGGTTTGTGTGACTTGAAGAAAAAAACCCGAGTATTTTGAAGGAATTGTTTTGAGCCTAAATAAGACAATATATACTAGCACTGGAGTAGGAACAGGGGGATCCCTGTTTGTTTACACATTTGTGTACATGAATGACTTCTTATTGAAGCTAGTGAAAGATTTCAATATTATGCTTGGTACCTAGTCAACCTCTTCTTTCCGCCCTAGAATGTATAATTACATACATGTGGGTCCTGAACTATAACTGAACTGAGCAATGAAGTTGTCAACCATTGGTAATGATTTTTTGTGGATTGAAATGAAAAGGATGCTTATAGCAACCTAAACACATAAATTGTTGTTTACATTAGCAACAAACAATTCATAGCCAACTATTAGAGCCACTGTAAAAACGCAATTCTGTTTTAGCACCACTAAATGAGGAGTGTCGACCACATCAATTTCTTCAGCTGAGTGGATTGTAAGAGTCTTTGAAGGACTACTTTAGTTATCATTAAATAGCAAGTGCACTTGGAATTCATTGTTAAATTCAGAGGGGTAGGAGAAAAGGGGCAGGAGGGGCGACTGCTTCCCCGCTATTTCACATTTCATTGTATAGCATGAATGTAACCAGTGGTTTAGAAAAAACATGTCTACCATTTATTTTAATTTGAATAGGGTTAAATTTTTCATTTTTATAATTCTCCACCAAGTTTGGACAAAAGGAGCAGCTAACCCATTGTTCAGGGTCGTAACTTCCTGAGCTGAAGGTTGGTACGGGGTTGTAGGACCAGAGCCACCACAAGCTATTCCTAGCTGCACTGATACAGGTAGTGCTTTATGTACGAAAACATATTCAAATACTGCCAAATTGTTGATGTGCAAAGCTAGTGTTATCATGGAGAAATTATCTTGTAACAGAATCAGGCAATAGATTGAAACTGTAGTATGGATTGTCAGCAAGAGATGGAGTGATACAGTGGTCCTTTAAACTATGAGGTTCGCTTCATAAGTTTTAGCTAAGTATCTAATGATTACTAACCCTCATTGTGCATGCACGAGAGTATCTGTCTGCCGTTTGTCCATCCATCCATCTGTCCATTAATCTGTCAGTCAGTCTGTCAATCAGTCAGTCAGTCTGTCTGTCTGTCTGTCTGTTTGTCTTCCTCACTCTGATTAGGAGATTACTTACAATTAAATTAGGTATGAACTTACTCAGATTGAAGCCCTTTGTGCTGCGAGATCCTACCCACAATTGGTACCAGCAATGTAAAGAACCTATGCCCATGACACTGACAGTGGAACATGAAAGAACAGCATGAGAGAAATTGGACCAAGTGACAGAACGAACATTGCTTCATTAATATTGTCTTAGCTAGCATTTAACCTGAGATTGAATATGTCTGCCTATGATAGCTGTGTCTCTACGATCACGAATATCCAATACAAAGAACTTAGGTGATCTCTTCAGCATTAATATGGCCAATCATAGGTGCTTGTAGTGTTTGCATACTGCATCATGCCTCACAAAAACATGTGATGTCCACTATAGAGCATCGTCGACATGACATCTTAGTAATGTGTTTTGTCATGTGGGGACACATTGCAACCTCCTCATGCTGCTGGTCAACCGGGTCATGGGTCAACATTATTGTCATCGCTAGAAACAAAGAACTCCCCAGCGAGTTGTACAGTCATACCATACACGAACTTTGCTGCTATACACTGAACATCTTCTTTGAGCATTGTGCATACTCACAGCAGAACCATTGGGAGCACCTCAGCCCGTTGATCCGGATGTGAAGAAGCCGTAAGTGCAGCCTTCAACTGGCGATGGAACTGTTCTACCAACCATTTGCAATGGGATGGTAGGCTGTAGTTTGGATGTGCCTAGTTCCAAGCAATTGGGTAAGGGTATTCCACAGTTGCGACACAAATTGTCGGCCACAATCGGTAGTGACTTACGAAGGCATGCTAAAACAAACAATCCAAGTCTGGATAAAAGCTCAAGCAATGGTGTCAGCAGTGCCATCTGAGAATAGAATGGCTTCTGGCCAATTTGTGAAACGATCAATGCACATTAGTAAATACACACAGCCACTGGATGGCAGCAGAGGAGAACAATTATGTGCACTTGATCAAATCGGACATCTTGTGTGGTGAAAGCTTCTAATGGAGTGATGGAATGACAATGTATCTGAGCCCCCATTGACACTTAGAGCATGTCCGATCCCATCTCCACACATGTGTTGATTCCCGGCCTATGCTCCTCCAATCATTCTAACACTAATTTCAAATGTTGAAGATATTCCACAGGGGAAGTACTCACGATAAATAAATCGTCAATGTAGTTGTAACAAAATTGGAGACCACAAAGTACTTCATCCATAAAATGTTGGAAGGTTTGAACTGCAGTTCTGAGACTGAAGAAATTTGAAGAGTCCAAAAGTTGTAGTGATAGCTGTCTTTGGTATGTCTTCTGGTGCTACCGAAAACTGGTTATACACTCTATGTGTGTGAATACTTTGGTACCCTGCAGTGTTGCTGTGAAGTGGATACCGGATACCTGTCAGGTACGGTTGCCTTGTTCAAAGCTCAGAAGTCTCTGCACGGCCAACAGTCTCCAGGAGTCCTCTTGGGCACTATGTGCAATGGTGATGACCAGTTACTGGATGATGGCTGAATGATGTGTAAACATTCGGGAGCCAACCGTTGGGTACGACTGACAATGGGTGCACCAGTGGTGGTAATATAATGCAATACAGAGTGCTTCATAGGTTGCTCGCAAGTGTAGGGTTGAGTAGCCGCTGGAAACTGGGCAAGGAGGTGCATAATTGTGTTCGGTAGCCCTGAAAAATCTCGAGGGATTGAAAAATAACTAAATAATTAACGCCTATTCATATGATGTAGTCTTTTCATGCTAATTTTTTTATATCATACACACACACACACCAGCTCCGTTATATTTTAAACCCTGAGACAGAGGTTACTATTTGACATAAGAAGCTCATATACACTCTAGGGCCTGTCTAGTACAACCTGGGCACATTCTGCAAACTATTGAACAATGTTTAATTAGCTACTTATTATTTCCTTTAGTTTATTTGTTTCACTTAATTATTTGTAATTCCATCATTACCCTTTCTCAAGTTACCTCTTTTCTATTGACTCTATTCACCCTTCCTTTTTCTCTCTCTCTGTGGTTATTTAATTCCCAACCTTTGTGTATAGTCTGTTCATTTTTAGTTTTCTCAGTTGCCTGTATTGAGTGCTGCAAGAGTTATATAACTTTCAATCTCTGACTATTGAGAACTCTCCACGTTAAACCCTTGGTTGAGGAAGGTATAGTAATTCCTTGCTTGATCCAGCAGATTAAACACTTGCAGGATTGGTAACCATAAACATGAAACCCAGGCAGCTCTGGTGTCAGTAACCTACCTTTGGCAATCTCTCTTACACCCCCATCACACCAAATCAATGGCTCAATTATTAATTTGATAAGTTTCTGTTGCGATGTTTTCATTAGATAAGCAATTTTTACAATATTTTTATTCAAATTTTCCACTGTAAGTTGCAATGTTTTTATTCAAGTCGCAAATTTTTTATTCGATGAACGTCGCAATATTTTTATACGATGAACGTCGCAATATTTTACATTCATCAGTCGCAACCCTTTTACGACAGGTCGCATGCCCGAACGGAAAAGGATGGTCATAAAAGGGGATAACGGAGTAATTTGCAGTTCATCATTTCGCTAACTTTCAGCTCAGAAACTTTTCCTTTATTGATCGCAGAATAAAGCAACTAACTTCTGTAATGCTACAACTTGTAGGTGAGACTGTTAAAGAACTTGTATTAACTACAACTAACTATTTAGAATATAACTTTCATCTGCAGCAGCCTTACTACCTTTAGCTCTCCTCAGAGAGGGAGTCTTATCTCTATCTGTAAGAATTGTCACCAATCCAGAGCAGAGTCCTTTCAGGGTTGGATGGAGAGTAGAATTCACTTGTGTATTGGATTCTGCTCCTACTGGTGGACAGCTGAGCTATGAATGGAGAGCAGTGGAGAATGTTTATGGCAGTTCAGTATACGCACAACAAAGTTTCAGTAAAACCTTTCAATACAATGATCTTCGGTATTGCTGGTATTTCTGTTCATCAGTACAGCAGAACCAAACTGTCTTAGGTTCTGCAAATAGGTTGGTTGAAATTCATGGTAAGTTGATTTTATTTTTTTTCAAATTTTTTTTATTCTAAATCCGTTTGTTACGTTTATGCACATGTTGCAGCATGTGCTTGTCTGTGGGGCTAGACTATTTTGCTAAGTGTAAGTGCATAAACAATTTTTTAGGATATTAAGCTTTCAGTGTTATAATGTGGTTAGTACACACTTAAGTATAAACTTTCAAATAGTACACACTTGATGACAAAAACACTGGTATGAAAGGTCTAAGGGGGTATCCAGATAGTTCCTCATAGGGTGTTTAAACACTTTGTTTAAAAATGATAGAGTACTTAATGACCAGCAGTGTGAACTCCCATCATGTTATTGTCATTAGAAATTGTATACATTTTTATATTGGTATGTAAAATAAAATGGATGTAGTTATAATAGGTCTTCTAAAAAAAAAAGGGCGGCCTCAAGTGTAGGTTGTTCATTGTTGATATCAAGCAGAAATGCTGAGTACAACCACATAGGCTATTTTGTTTTAACTCTACTGAAGACACTCAAGTAATAGGATCTGCTAAAGCAACTAACTTGTCTTACAAAATTAGGTGTATTTATATTTTAATTTTGCATTAATTTTCACTCGACATTGTCATTATTTATTGTTGTTGGCCTTCATTGTCACTTTTTAGCAATTGTTAGCATCATTCTCCCAAACTACTTTACAAAGTAGTTTATCATATATGAACTGTTGTCATCATTTTGTTGCTTGAGGTATTTTAAACAAGACTTCAGTCTTGAGATTTGTGTGCACATCATTTGAGATTTCATGACGCTACTTTTCTTATCCTAGTGTATACTATTAATTACAAGACGTCTCTGCCATACTAAATTGCTATATAATGATACATCATCACACAATAAATGCAACTGCCAATGTCCTGGTTAGCTAATCTTATTTGTTTATACTCAGACATCCTTTCTGTGTTATTTCAATGCACCTTGTCTCAACGAAACACTCAGCATTTTTTGTTTCATGTTAACTGATTGCACTTAGCTATCTCATCCAGCACTTGATTATTACATTGTTTTGAGTCAGTCACTTTATTTATTTGAACATTCCCTGTGTATAAAGAAATGCTCATAATTGAGCCAATTATTAAGATTTAGTTAGCTTGAAAAAGATACAGAAAACAAAGTCTTTCATCAGCTCACAACAAGTGAACAAGTCACCTGTTCATTCTTTGTGAGCTGATGAAGGTTTTGAGCTCAAAATATTCTTCATGTCTGTTTCAAGATCTGCATTGCTCAATAATAAGTGTTTTTATGTATTATTCATCAATGATAAAGAGCCTATACTCTATATTCCCATTCTATTGAGTGGTTCATATTGAGTAGTAAGAATGGAAATAAAATGAGAGGAAATGATGAATATGAGTGGGAAACTGATTGTGTGCTAGTCAGGGAAGGCTTTGCTATGATTTCTGGCTTTTCTTGGCTAACTGACTCTTGTTAAACTGCCCAATATCCATGTAAGCCAAAGTGTTATACTTAAAGCATACTTTTGTAACTGCCTTAAATAAATGTGTGCCAAGTACACTTTTGCACATTCTTTGCTTCATACTTTCTTGCTCACAACTTTTCCCCCTGATGCATGACAGTATGAGTCAAGTGTATCAACATACAACCATCAGATTTCAACCAGAGCTATTTTATTGAACCATTCTTGAGTAGATTGTGGAATTATGTGAATGTGTTATATCATTTAATACACCAGAACTAGAAGTCATGTTAGGAGGACGCTCAGTCTATTGTGATTCAGTTTGTTGGTTGTTTTCTATTAATCTTTTTGAACCTCCAACTCCATAACTAAATTTTCAACATGACTATGGATAACTATGGAAATATGATTGAATGACATGTAGATAAATTCCTGCATAGCTATTAATGCATGATCTAGATAATAGGATTAGTATTGTCTTGTTTCATTACGAAACTGAACACATTACAATCAATCACTCAATGCACATTTACCTCACATGTGTCTCGAGTTTATACTATTGAGAAATGAATTGGGTCACATACTTTGTCATTGTTTATGAAAGACAATGGTTGCATTCTAGCATTAAATACATAATATGAACTGTAGACGTGGGTTGTTAAGTGCCCCCCCCCCCCTCCCCCTTCCCTGCTTATAGCTTCAAATGGTGAGGAAATAGGTGCTTAATAAAAAAAATGGGCATTTAAACAGTGAGTGGTAACCTGAAATGTGGGGCTGAGTGCCAATCAGCAGTTAACGAGATGCAATGGAGCACTTAATAAAAAGTGATAAAAGCCGGGAAGAAAACGGGAGCTTAACAACCCACGTCTACGGTATTACCAAAAACAGGTATTTCATAGGTGCTTGACAGGGTTAAGTTTATTATTAACATTGTTGTATGTCAGGTCTCCTTAATACCAATGATACAGTAACAAGAGTGTATTTACCTGATAGCAACATAGTATTGCAGATAAATGATTTGATAGTAATCTCTAACAAAAGTGCAGCAAGATACTCTTTAAGCTGGTATCACAATGGAACTAAAATCACAGACAGTGATAGAATTAGTATAACTAACAATGGGACAGCATTAACGATATTCAATATGATTGATTCTGATGCGGGAAAGTACGAAGTGAAAGTTGGATCCATAGATTATGGGGGCCTTACATCATCATCAGAATGTGATCAAAATATTCTACCTATATTAGAAGTTGCTGCTCTAAATGCTCCTGTCACGTTTATAGTGCAACAATATCACATGCCCAAATATGATCCTCAAGATATTATTGAAATGTTTACTCTTGATTCAACAAATGATAATTTTATAATTAATAAGTCTATTGCAATCAATAATTTGTATTTTGGGAGTACACTTAACAAATACTTCTACAAAAATGGAACTTCTTTATCATTAAGTACTGGTCATTTTACTTTTACTCAATCATATGAAAATGAGATTTTATTGTCACATCAAATAAGATACAATAATACAGAGGATGTTACAGGACATTATGTATATTTTGAAACTATTAATGCAAACAAATTTAGAAGGCGACGTTGCGATGGTTATTATGATTATATACGTGATATAATGGATCGTCCAAGATTCCCTGTTTTTATATTATATTGGACTTTGCTTAGTAATGGTAAGTGAATTACTGTGGATGCAATAAAGAACTTTTAAGAAATGAAACCATCAAAACACAGAGATATGTTATAATCAAGTCTTAAGGTCTAGACTCTTGTCTCACACACAAAACAAAAAAGAAGGGTTGTACATTGAGTCAAGTGTGTGAGGAATGTACTAACACATACACTGCACAACTACAGGTGATAATAGTTATAGTAAGAAACATATCTTGCTAGACACGGAGTGTGTGTTAAGAGAACAAAGAGGAATGAATTTTAGATTTAATTGTAAAATTTAATAAGTAAAAAATAGTTATTAGCTTTAACCCACACTGTAAGAAAAGGTGAGTATAAGCTTAACTGCCTTATAACACTGTTGGGTTGCTTATATTATGGTACTTATTGGTACGCTATAGGTGCAATATAACTATCTTATTTCTACCTTATAACGGTGAAGGTAGTTTGCAACATACGAATATCATAAGTGTAGTGTATTAGTTATAAGGCTTAGTTTATAGCATACCAATAAGCTACTGCTATAAGCTAGCTTATACTGGACTCTTTTCACAGTGCCAGAATTTGTATATATGTGTATGTGGGAATACACTAGTATTGTTGCAAGTGTTCATGTAATTTGTATGTCATGATATGGTATTTGTATTTATTTAGAACCCTATATATGTCTACATATTGAATATTCTGAAAGGACTCGTAGACCAGTGAGAGTTGAATGTGATATTATTCATGGTCGTCCTGATACTCTGTCTCTGAGACACTATAAAGAAGTACTAGTGGAAGTATTTGGTACTCATCTCAATTACACTATCCCAACTGGTCAGTTTGGAACTTACACATGTCAGACAGACATTGACTCAAATACAACACTGGTCAAGGAAAAAGGTAAACTTAGAAATTAAATCAACATTCACTAACCACAGCTTTTACGTAGGTCTCTTTCAAGTTTTGATTATTGATTGCTGCACAACAACAGTCAAGGTATTTAGCTATTATTCATAAAATATAACTGAACATATAGCTATGCACGTATTGATGTGCACACACTTCTTATTAAATTACACTTTCAAAACCGTTGCTGTATAGTCACTAACTATTAGCTACTGAAGTTTATTATTGCAAAGCCTCAAGTACCTTTCACCACTGATTTGGTGTGACCCAGTACCTGCCGCAATATATGTCAAAACATTCAACAAAACAAAAAAAATAAGCAAACCAGCCTAGAAAAATGACTTCTGGAGTGGTTGCAACTTTGCCTCCGTTCTCTTAACCAGGTCATGGTCTTACGTACAACAATACAATCATGGTTTTTGGACTTACAAGTTACCTAATGAGCATGGAATTTATATTGATCCATCAGAAGTGCTGTTAGATTTATATCACACATCGTATTTTCATAATTGTAGAATCTTCAGACAGCTCTGACTGATGTCATGAATGGTCTCTGTGAAGACTGCAATATTACATTGTCTTATTTTGAGAACAGTGTTATTAACTACAGCACTAATGGTCAGCAGCTGCTCTTTACCACTGACTTCATTTACTCTAACCCAAGAGGAACTGTAACATCCACTTCACTAATACATCACTTCCAGTCTTGGATACTATCACAGAACACTCCTAACTTAACTGTAGCTGGGAAAACAGTGACAATAAACAAGAACTGTCCTGTGACCATCAATACAGTCACTAGTAAAGTATGTTTGAAAGTGTTTCATGAGTCGAGTGAGGTAAAAAACAGTGTTTCAAGCACAGATATTAATTGGATCTCTATTATTGCTGGAATTATTGGAGTATTCGTAGCAACACTCACTATTATCATTACAACAATTAGGTAAGTGTTCTTCTCAAGATATTGTTCCCATTCTGGCAATTATTGTGGTGGCAAGTTGGCTATGCCTAAAGTATGTACATACTTGCCTTATTTTCTTGTACTTAACTCAGTACACATCTCCACATATGAAATGTATCTTATAATTTATTCCCTACTAAACTCCCAGAACCATCAGTTTGTTCTGTTTTATCTAGTCGGAACTTAATAAAATGAGTCTGGTAATTGGCATCAGTGAGTTAAAATAAACATCTCCTTGACCCAGCAGCACATGGCACATGAAGGCATTTAGATGGACAGCCATGACAGTCCACACTTGCTGGACATCAAGACAAAAGCATCCAAGACAGAACCCTTTTGGGAAAGGGGTATCAATCTACATTGGTAGAACAGGTGGCCCACTCTATCCAGCAGAGATCCTGAGCTGCAGGTGATGCTATGGTCTAGCAAAGCCCCACTATTCTGTTAAGGACAACAAGTAGTACTTGATGAGGGATGAGTTTGTGACATAGGTCTAGGAAGTTCTTCTGCTGGCAGGTCTGAAATGCAGGTCTAGATTTTAAATAGGGGGAGTCATGACAGCAAGGGTCCAAGACTTACTGATCAAAATGCTTGGACACTGGAAGAATGCAGCATATACACTGTATACAAGTGCCTCAAAAGACATATGGGGGAGTGGCTAGAACATTGGTGGGTCAGAACAATAGTGTTGCATAAGTGTGCCATGATGTTGACAATGGTTCATACATTGGGCTAAGTGGGTGTTGCTCACCTCACCTACCTAAGTTCATTCTTAAGTGAATTGTCAGCAATTGGTAGTGCTAGCAATTGATAAAATGTAATCAATTGGTTCATCAATATATGGTAAGGTGTAGTTCAATTGCTTATAGCATACCAGTAGCTTCAGCATTGCAAGTCACTAAGTTTAATCAACACCTCAACTCCAAGGTCTATAGAGCTGGAAGCCAGGAAAGAAGTAGCAGTTGAAGTGAACACAAAATGCAACTTCTGAAATACATAAACACTTATTGGCAGCAAAACCGGTTCAATGATAAACCTCTTGCCATAATATGTAAACAAGTGCACCCCAATAGAATGTTATATGCATGCCTGATTACATAAGAATGTAGTGTTTGGTAGAAAAATGCTTAACGATGAAGTGCACGCATGATATATAGGAAAATAACTAATGGCAGGTATTTCTGATGCATACAGACGTTAAAGTGACTGTTTGACTTAGAGTGGTTCTGGTGCTAGCTACGTGGCAGTTATTGAGGCTTGTTTCTTATAACACACGCAAGAAAGGTTTATTGAGCAATTTAGGTTTCCCAAAAAGTATGGACACTAGCAAAGTCACAATTCCTCTATAAAGTATGGATACAAGGAATGTCACTTGCCCTATGTGATGATTCTATATCCCTATATCACTGCTTTATTAAATAAGTAAAAGACCGTATTGTTTAACATTTGCTATATAATACTAAGATCATTGAAAGAGGCAGTGATTCAGTGATGTAGAATCATCACATGAGGGCAAGTGACCTTTCTTGTTTCCATACTTTTTGAGAGCAATTGCGACTTTGCTACTTCCCATACATTTTAGGGAGCCCTATGTCCCCAAATTTCTTTCTCTTCTATATCTTTCTTTTCTTTTCTTTTCTTTTCTCTCTCCCATTTTTCATAATCTCCCTGCAACAACAGAAGTGAGGTCTCACATCAAGTTTACAAATGTGTATTTTGTAGTAAAGCATATTTAGAAATTAATTGTTTAAATCAATATGTTTATTATTGTTGTTGTAGTATAAAGAAATGTAAGAAGTCTTGTAAACAACAAACAAAAGGAATGGAGCAGGCTGAAGCTACAAACAGCCAAGATATACCAATGGACAGCAATAAGGCATATATTGCTCATGATCATCACAGGATGGGGCAGATTGAAACTGAAGAATGCATATAATATTATTATTAACCAGTGCTGTGATTAATGGTCCTGTAACTATTGCAATATATATTATATAATATATTTGTGTGTATAAACAATGCTTTTATATTCAGTATGCGTAGCTTTTCATGTAATTATCTTGTTACTTGTTTTGATGGATAAATACACTCGTCTAAACCTGCCAGTACTATTATGGATGAATGTGGCCAGTTAAGGAGCTACTCAACATACATGAGATATTTGCCTTCATTTTATAACATTTGTACTTACTGAGATCACAACTGAAGCGTGCTATAAAATGGATGTAACATGATACAAACACCTCAATCTCTTCCGATCTAGGTCTGAAACAAACTAGAAGTGCCTAGCAAAGCAAATTTCACAAAGAATGAAAGAAGTGCTAGATTAGATAATTTGGCAACTGCAATTTTCATCTCTTCAACTTTTGCAGATGTCCCTCAAGTATGGGTGAGTTGGAGAGATCCCACCTTAAACCACCTAATGCTCAGCTCCAAACTACTTCCAACCAGCCCCAATCACCACTAATCCTATGTATTCAATTACGTTATGCACATAAAGTATCATAATCTTGCAGCCTTCTTATTTTTTTGTTGTCTGCCAGAATTTAAAATGAGTTTACTGTGCATGACAATATCTGTTATACAATCCATTATAGATCTGAGCCAGGAAGCAGAAATTAGAGTAATAAGTCTCTTACAGATCTTCTAAAAATATCTTCAATAGAAGAACACAAGAAATTGTTTGATGGCTTTTGCAAGAAACTAATTGTGCATTATTTTTATTGTGATCATAATCTTAATCCTTATTGCTTTTACTAGTAGCACCTTAGATACAAGATTCAACATCTATTATTGCATCAGTTGCAAAGATTGCAACACAAACACCATGCACATTAATTGAACATACTATCATTTTGTCCATTAAATGGTTTATTAGCGCTACACGCATGTTCAACTATATCACCTAGCTACAATGCTATTTCATTTTGCTAATTCACTTTCTCCTTGCTGTTTCACTTTTCGGGTGCTATTTGAATTGAATAGCTATTTTTCCCGTACATTTTGAATGTACTGCGCCTAAGTTGCACATTCTAAAATGTACAGGGAAACCCTCGTTTAAAATCAGAAATTAAGACACGGATAAAGTGATTAGCACGGTAAAATAGCATGCCCGGCGGAAACTGAGTGATTTAGTACCTACACCGCGGCGGCCTCAGGGGAAACTAGTCTGGCGTCGCCGACCCTTTTCCTTCTATTACTAGTGGTGTGCTTGAGCACAAAATGACGAGCGAGCATGATAGTTAGGTAACATAAAAATGTTACTATTTTTAGCTTACTTCATGCAAACACTATAATAGCAGTTATGACATTTGATTTCAGCAAACAAATACAAAATCACTCTCTTACCTGATTAATGGTAACTTTTGTAGTATCAAACATCTGCCATTCTGATAATTTGTAATTGTAGCCAACATAATATGGAATTACTACTTACCTCATTCTTGATTATTGATAACTTCTGTAGTATCAAATTGAAGTTACCTAACACTGAAGCTACTGAAAATAAGGTCCAGTTTTTTTAATTTAGCATACAGGGTAAAGGGATTTCAGTGCCATAGTAACAACTCTCTGCAACTGCTTGGAAGGAAAACAACAACAAAACAATACACGTTATTTAAAAGTTTTCTTTGTGATATAGTTTAGCTAAGTAGTGGTTGTAACACACAATGCTTTGACACAACTGGACATGCACCTACACAGACTACCTTCGCAGTAGTAGTCTAGTGGACAATGTATTTTCAAGTAAATACTGTAGCGCACGGCTTATAACCATGACAAAGAGCGCATTGACTTACCACCGCCATTAACTCGAATAGAAATGGAAGTCGTTTTCAAGTTTTAACTGCACCCGCAAAAGAATTCAAAACGGTAAACAATTCAATTTCTAGGGTGATACGGGTACTGATCGATAAACCAGAGGATTCTGTTTAGTGCAATTTTGGATGGGGTCGACCACATAACTAACACAAAAACGCGAGGGTCAAAGTACAAAATGACATACGTACGTCCAAACATATATACAAATAAACTAGTGGTGTGCTTGAGCACAAATGGCGAGCGAGCCTAAAGACTATACTACTTCTAACACTGAAGCTACTGAAAATAAGGTCCAGTTTTTAAATTTAGCATACAGGGTAAAGGGATTTCAGTGCCATAGTAACAACTCTCTGCAACTGCTTGAATTGAAGGAAAAAACAACAACAACAGAACAATACACGTTATTTAAAAAATTTCTTTGTGATATTCTTTAGCTAAGTAGTGGTTGTAACACACAATGCTTTGACACAACTGGACATGCACCTACACAGACTTACCTTCGCAGTAGTCTAGTGGACAATGTATTTTCAAGTAAATACTGTTGCGCACGGCTTATAACCATGACAAAGAGCGCATTGACTTACCACCGCCACTAACTCGAATAGAAATGGAAGTCCCTTAAGTTTTCAAGTTGTAACTGCACCCGCAAAGAATTCAAAACGGTAAACAATTCAATTTCTAGGGTGATACGGGTACTGATCGATCACCAGAGGACTCTGTTTAGTGCAATTTGGGACGGGGTCGACAACCGAACTAACACAAAAACGCGAGGGTCAAAGTACAAAATGACATACATACGTCCATACATAATATATACAAAATTAATAAATAAACTAGTGATGTGCTTGAGCACAAATGGCGAGCGAGCCTGGTGTTAGGTAACATAAAACTAAGTATTGTTACTATGTTTTAGCTTAGTTCATGCAAACACTATAATAGCAGTTATGACCTTTTATTTCAGCAAACAAATACAAAATCACTCTCTTACCTGATTAATGGTAACTTTTGTAGTATCAAACATCAACCATTCTGATAATATCAATCCCAGTAACTCTTGAACAAGCTCTCAGCTACGATAAAAAAATAAACCAGTGTAATTTTAGCCAACAAATATGGAATTACTACTTACATCATTCTTGAGTATTGATAACTTCTGTAGTATCAAATTGAAGTTACTTTGACCATCTGAATTACCTTGAATTCTTGACAACAAGCTCTCACCTACAAAAACAAAAACAATCAATTTTAGCACACAAATACAAAATTATTTTCTTACCTAATTTTCTTGAGCAGTGGTAACTTTTGTAGTACCAAATTTGAGCCAATCTGACTATTTGAATTTACCAGTCACTGTTGACAAGCTCTTAGCTACAAAAAAGAAAGGCCAGAGTTAATTTTGCATATTTAGCTAACAATGGAATTACGTACTTACCTCAGCTTCCCTCGAGAAGTAGTAGGTTCCTTAGCATTAATACTACGGCATTCTGACTACCAACACTGTTAAACAGCACTTGACAACCAACACTGTTAAACAGCACTTGACAACCAACAACCGGCACTCCGTATCCCCCCATAAAACGGCGAAGTTTTGAAATTAAGTCTGGAAAAGGGTCTTCAATGCCATAGTAACCGGTCGAATCAACTTTTTGTTTCTTGAAAAGCAAGCATTTTAGCAGGAATTTTCTCACACTTTGGAGCTTAAGTATAAAGTAAGGCTTGCTTAATCCTGTAGTTTCAGAATAAACTGGGGGTCAAGCCTAAAAAGCCGTGTTTTTTGGAGAAAAAAGTTCCGCGCGAGCGCGTTTAAAGGGCATACGTACCATCCCACATACATATATACATATACCCGATTTTGCATTATCCACCCCTAATACTGTCTAGCTCGCTACGCTCGCTCGCCAACAAAATTAATAAATAAACTAGTGATGTGCTTGAGCACAAATGGCGAGCGAGCCTAAAGACTATGCTATTTTTATATGAATGATTTAACACTGAAGCTACTGAAAATAAGGTCCAGTTTTTTTTATTTCGCATACAAGGTAAAGGGATTTCAGTGCCATAGTAACAACTCTCTGCAACTGCTTGAATTGAAGGAGAAAAACAACAACAAAACAATACACGTTATTTAAAAGTTTTCTTTGTGATATTCTTTAGCTAAGTAGTGGTTGTAACACACAATGCTTTGACACAACTGGACATGCACCTACACAGACTTACTTTCGCAGTAGTCTAGTGGACAATGTATTTTCAAGTAAATACTGTTGCGCACGGCTTATAACCACGACAAAGAGCGCATTGACTTACCACCGCCACTAACTCGAATAGAAATGGAAGTCCCTTAAGTTTTCAAGTTTAAACTGCACCCGCAAAAGAATTCAAAACTGTAAACAATTCAATTTCTAGGGTGATACGGGTACTGATCAATAAACCAGAGGATTCTGTTTAGTGCAATTTGGGACGGGGTCGAACGCCGAGCGAACACTAAAATACGGAGGGTCAAAGTACAAAATGACATACGTCCATATAAACTAGTGATGTGCTTGAGCACAAATGGCGAGCGAGCCTTAAACTACACTATTGTTATTCAAACTACTAAAATAAAGTTGAGTTGTTAAATTACGCATATACGGGATTCAATGCCATAGCAACCACTCCCCTTTGTTTGAATTGAAAAAGAAGCAACAAAATCAAGTCACGTTATTTAAAATTTTCTTTGTGATATTCTTAATAGTAGCTAGTTGTAACGCACAATACTTTCACACAACTGAACATACCTACGCAAGACTTACCTTCGTGGTTCGTCTAGTGGACAATGAATTGTCAAGTAAATGCTGTTGAGTAGTGCTTATAACTGTGACAAATAGTGTATTAACTTACCACCGCCACTAACTCGAATAGAAATGGAGCTCCCAGCACCCGCAAAACAATTCAAAGCGGTAAACAATTAAATTTCTAAGGTGATACGGGTAATGGTCGCTAAACCAGAGGATTCTGTTTAGTGAAGTTTGGGACGGGGTCGAACGCCGAGCGAACACAAAAATACGGAGGGTCAAAGTACAAAATGACATACGTACGTCCATATATATAAATAAACTAGTGATGTGCTTGAGCACAAATGGCGAGCGAGCCTGATAGTTAGGTAACATAAAACTAAGTATTGTTACTATGTTTTAGCTTAGTTCATGCAAACACTATAATAGCAGTTATGACCTTTTATTTCAGCAAACAAGTACAAAATCACTCTCTTACCTGATTAATGGTAACTTTGTAGTATCAAACATCTGCCATTCTGATAATCTCAATCACCAGTAACTCTTGAACAAGCTTTCAGCTACGATAAAAAATAAACCAGTGTTATTATTTGTAATTTTAGCCAACAAAATATGGAATTACTACTTACCTCATTCTTGAGTATTGATAACTTCTGCAGTATCAAATTGAAGTTACTTTGACCATCTGAATTACCTTGAATTCTTGACAACAAGCTCTCACCTACAAGAACAAAAGACAATCAATTTTAGCACACAAATACAAATTACTTTCTTACCTCATTTTCTTGAGCAGTGGTAACTTTTGTAGTACCAAATTTGAGTCCTTCTGACTATTTGAATTTACCAGTCACTGTTGACAACAAGCTCTTAGCTATAAAAAAGAAAGGCCAGAGTTATTTTGCATATTAAGCTGCTAACAAATATGGAATTGTGTACTTACCTCGGCATCCCTCCAGTAGTAGTAGCTTCCTTAGCATTAATACTTTATGTGCTTACATACACTTTTCAGAAGTAGTGATAGCTCTCTTAGTACTGACTACAGGTGGCTCTTGACAACTAGTAACAAGCCGCACTTAGCCGGAAAAAAGGCGAAGTTTTGAATTTAAATCTGGTAAAGGGTCTTCAATGTCATAGTAACCAATCGAATAAACTTTTTGTTTCTTGAAAAGCAAGCGTTTTCGCAGGAATTTTCTCACACTTTGGAGATTAAGTATAAAGTAAGACTTGCTTAATGCTGTAGTTTCAGAATAAACTGGGGTCAAGCCTAAAAAGCCGTGTTTTTTTAAGAAAAAACATTCCCCGCGCGCGCGTTTAAAGGGCATACGTACAATCCATACATACATACCTACATATATATATACTAGTGGTGTGCTTGAGCACAAATGGCGAGCGAGCCTTAAACTACACTATTGTTAAATTTAATTTTAGCAACTAACACTCAAGCTATTAAAATAAAGTCGAGTTTTTACATTACTATGAGGTAAAGGGGTTTCAATGTCATAGTAGCAACAAAATCAAATCACGTTATTTAAAATTTTCTTTGTGATATTCTTAATAGTAGTTGTAACGCACAATACTTTCACACAACTGAACATACCTACGCAAGACTTACCTTCGTGGTTGCATTTTTAAGTAAATACTGTTCAGTTAGGGCTTATAACTTGACAAATAGCGCATTAACTTACCACCGCCACTAACTCGAATAGAAATGGAGCTCCCACAAGATTTTTAGTTTTAACTGCACCCCAAAACAATTCAAAGCCGTAAACAATTCAATTTCTAAGGTGATACGGGTAATGGTCGCTAAACCGGAGGATTCTGTTTAGTGAAGTTTGGGACGGGGTCGAACGTGGAGCGAACACAAAAATACGGAGGGTCAAAGTACAAAATGACATACGTACGTCCATATATATAAACAAACATCCCCGATTTTTTCATTTTTACCCCTGTAAGTGTCTCGCTCGCTACGCTCGCTCGCCAATAAATAAACAAACATCCCCGATTTTCGATTGTGTTACCCCTGTAAGTGTCTCGCTCGCTACGCTCGCTCGCCAATAAATAAATAAACAAACATCCCCGATTTTCGATTGTGTTACCCCTGTAAGTGTCTCGCTCGCTACGCTCGCTCGCCAATAAACTAGTGGTGCGCTCGAATAGCGCAAATGCATGGCGAGCGAGCAGACTCTTTTTACAGAAAAATAGGACAGAAATTACATCTAACTGTAGTGCACAGTGTAACCCTTTCCATTCTCAGTTAGCATCACAGAATCTAAAGTCTCTGATCCCAGACTAAACTAACTCGAAAGCAGTGGCAAAGAAGCGCAGCTTGACAAAGACTTCACAATTGTTTCAAGAAGAGAGTAGCTGTAAACTTTTTGGTTGAAACAAAGTTGCGTCTGCAGCAGGATTCTCCGCGCTCGTTAATTGAAAAATACTGGAACTGTGAACGCTTTACCTAACTTACGTAATTAGAAGCGCGGGCGAAAACAGAGGTCTCACGTACCCCATAAACAGATAACTAGTGATGTGCTTGAGCACAAATGGCGAGCGAGCCTAAAGACTATACTATTTTTATATGAATGATTTTGACCTAACACTAAAGCTACTGACAATAAGGTCCAGTTTGTTTATTTAGCATACAGGGTAAAGGGATTTCAGTGCCATAGTAACAACAAACTCTCTGCAACTGCTTGAATTGAAGGAAAAAAACAACAACAAAACAATACACGTTATTTAAAAGTTTTCTTTGTGATATTCTTTAGCTAAGTAGTGGTTGTAGCACACAATGCTTTGACACAACTGGACATGCACCTACACAGACTTACCTTCGCAGTAGTCTAGTGGACAATGTATTTTCAGGTAAATACTGTGCGCACGGCTTATAACCATGACAAAGAGCGCATTGACTTACCACCGCCACTAACTCGAATAGAAATGGAAGTCCCTTAAGTTGTCAAGTTTGAACTGCACCCGCAAAAGAATTCAAAATGGTAAACAATTCAATTTCTAGGGTGATACGTGTACTGATCGATAAACCAGAGGATTCTGTTTAGTGCAATTTGGGACGGGGTCGACAACCGAACTAACACAAAAACGCGAGGGTCAAAGTACAAAAATGCCTTACGTACGTCCATACATATATACAAATAAACTAGATTGGAATAATGCAAAGGTCATAGATTCTCATTCTAATCTATACCAAAGATGTTATCTGGAATCTTGGCAAATAAAAAAAAGAGAAATAGTTCAATGAACAGAGATGAGGGTTTATTGCCTACAGTGTACAACTGCCTCATTCACAATTCTAACTACTCTTAAGGGCTTGTTTCCTTAGTTATTGTTAAAGCTGTTTATTTATTTTCTGTCACCCTTAGGGTTAATGCATTGTATCTTTTTCATATTCATACTGAAGAAGGCCACTGTATAGTGTGTCGAAACGTTTATGTTATAAATTCTATTAAAAATGGCTAGTGAAGTTCTAAATATTAATGATATAAATAAACTAGTGATGTGCTTGAGCACAAATGGCGAGCGAGCCTAAAGACTATACTATTTTTATATGAATGATTTAACACTGAAGCTACTGAAAATAAGGTCCAGTTTTAAAATTTCGCATACACGGTAAAGGGATTTCAGTGCCATAGTAACAACTCTGCAACTGCTTGAATTGAAGGAAAAAAACAACAACAAAACAATACACGTTATTTAAACGTTATTCTTTAGCTAAGTAGTGGTTGTAACACACAATGCTTTGACAAAACTGGAAATGCACCTACACAGACTTACCTTCGCAGTAGTCTAGTGGACAATGTATTTTCAAGTAAATACTGTTGCGCACGGCTTATAACCATGACAAAGAGCGCATTGACTTACCACTGCCACTAACTCGAATAGAAATGGAAGTCCCTTAAGTTTTCAAGTTTGAACTGCACCCGCAAAAGAATTCAAAACGGTAAACATGATACGGGTACTGATCGATAAACCGGAGGATTCTGTTTAGTGCAATTTGGGACGGGGTCGAACACATAACTAACACAAAAACGCGAGGGTCAAAGTACAAAATGACATACGTACGTCCAAACATATATACAAATAAATGTGACAGGATCTGAGAAAACAGCCCACTTCGCGCAAAACATGAAATTGAGATACAGGCAAAAACATTGAGTTGGGCATAGAAATTGAAATTTTTTTTATTTGTTCATACCAATCTAAAACCCTTTGCCTACCTTCTGACAAAATTTGAAGTGTCCACGACAAGTATTTCATGGTGAGCGTGTAGTTAGAAATGCCGCACTCCTTTCTCTTGCGGTCTTTCAAACGCGTTTTTCTCAATTTTTCCGAAATAGCGTGGTAGAACAGGTGAAACTTTAACGGCTCATAACTCGAAAACTACTGATAGCCTTCTAATTATTTATGGCTCATTTTGAAGGAAATTTTAAGGAGTACATAGCAAATACAAAAATAAAATTTTGATGGAGTGCTCCAAGTGGGCTGTTTTCTCAGATCCTGCCACAAATTTATAAACATCCCCGATTTTCGATTGTGTTACCCCTGTAAGTGTCTCGCTCGCTACGCTCGCTCGCCAATAAATAAATAAATATAGCGAAATCTCGATTGAGTTACCCCTGATAGTGTCTCGCTCGCTACGTTCGCTCGCCAATAATTTGGCGAGCGAGCGTAGCGAGCGAGACACTTACAGGGGTAAAAATGAAAAAATCGGGGATGTTTATTTGTATATATGTATGGACGTACGCAAGGCATTTTTGTACTTTGACCCTCGCGTTTTTGTGTTAGTTCGGTTGTCGACCCCGTCCCAAACTTCACTAAACAGAATCCTCTGGTTTATCGATCAGTACCCGTATCACCCTAAAATTGAATTGCTTACCGTTTTGAATTATTTTGCGGGTGCAGTTCAAACTTGGGACTTCCATTTCTATTCGAGTTAGTGGCGGTGGTAAGTCAATGCGCTCTTTGTCATGGTTATAAGCCCTACTCAACAGTATTTACTTAAAAATGCATTGTCCACTAGACCAACCACGTAGGTAAGTCTTGCATAAGTATGTTCAGTTGTGTGAAAGTATTGTGCGTTACAACTACTATTAAGAATATCACAAAGAAAATTTTAAATAACGTGATTTGATTTTGTTGCTTCTTTTTCAATTCAAACTGTTGTGGGAGCGGTTACTATGACATTGAAACCCCTTTACCTCATACGTAATTTAAAAACTCGACTTTATTTTAATAGCTTGAGTGTTTAGTTGTTAAAATCAAATTTAACAATAGTGTAGTGTAAGGCTCGCTCGCCATTTGTGCTCAAGCACACCACTAGTTATACGTAAATAGAAGGAATAGGGTCGGCGACGCCAGACTAAGGGAAAACTACCATTAGGGTCCCAAGGGACCCTAAAAATTGTAGGTCATGACTGCTGCGTAGTGTAACGCCAAATCGGGTCCTACCCAAAATCGGTCCCCCGGACTGAAATTGGCTGCTAAAAACTGTCCGGGACCACAATTGGCTGCCGAATTCAGTCCGGGCGGACTAAATATGGCTGCCAGATGTGGTCCGCTTTGCCAAATTTAGTCCCACCTAGCCCCGGAGGAAAAAAATCAATTGTGTGACCAAATTTCGCGTGACAAGTGTAACGCCTAACTGGTATATAACCGAGCGTCATTCTTTAGCGCAGAAGGAATTATTCAACAGATTTGGAGATGCGATAGGTTGAGAATGAAGTTTCGGAGGAAGCTAATCGTAAAATCCAGAGATAGTGAGTGAACCATGCAATGTAGTTACAGTGCAAATGATGAAAACAAAGCTAGCCTACGATAGCGAGTGATAGCACGGGTAATTAACCTGTGCTATTCCGAATTAAAATTCAATTTCACTGATGATGAATGGCAAGCAAGTAATTTTATATTTTTTTGACACAGAATAGCTAGAAGCTCTAAACACTTACTATGAATCTGATTACAAGATACTCTGCTACTGAATTCAGTGAAAATAAAATTGCAAATAGTTTGTATTCCCCACTGCTAACAGAAAGCCAGCTTGCTAGTGGTTTTGGCTATATTTTAGGGCAAAAATTAAGACTATATCCTCCAATGATAATATGGAGGGGAAAAAGCGCCCGATTCTGCCGGAATAATCAGCTTCTCTACAAAAAACAAAACAAAACAAAAAACAAAAAAAAAACATTCAAACTTGAAACCTCGCGATAGCCGCGTCATTTTCATCTGCAATTTTCGCGCATGCGTGAGTACAACGTGATTAGGCAGGGGTCGTTCTTCTTGTGCCATTTTGAAGTTGCTGATCTTTTCTGGAGTAAGGTAGAGGGGTATCATACCTGCCTATTTATTCGTTTTCTTATTACATAGGTAGTGTCTCATGGCTGAAATCAACCCCGCGCAGATAAACCAGCTGAAACAGTTTGTGACATTGTGCAAAAGCAATGGTGCTATCATTCACTTACCTGAGCTGAGCTTCCTTAAGGACTGGTTACTAAGGTATTTGCAGAGTAGCAAGTTGTCTTCTTTTTTTTTCTTTTTTTTTTATTATTAGTTTGGTGAATAAAAGAGGTTGAAATTAATTTTTCATCAAAACTTAGAATATGTTTCTTGTGCATAGTAGAGTAGATTCATGTCATGTAACAACTATCCTAGAGAAGGAATTATGGGGCCATTACAAGCACTTTTATAAGGGTTGCGGGCATAAAGTCCTTTGTATACTTAGCCTTGGAGCAACATTGCCAGCCGTACAGAAACCAAGCGAAGCGAAGCCGCCACCTAAGACCAACAATGATGAAGCCAAGGCTCATGTAGATCATGATGATCCGGAAGATGAAGCAATCAATGCAAGTCCTACTTCTTCTCCCACTAAGGTGGGTAAGGGTCGTTAATCATTGTGTGTGTGTGTGTGTGTGCTCAATACACGAGGTTATTTCTTATAGGAAAAAGATCAGCCTGCAGAAGAAGAAAAAGATCAGCCTGCAGAAGAAGAGGATGTTGAGAGTCCAGAAAGTGATCTGGGTAAAGGGTTTTAGAGTATCTAAGATTTGAATTACTGGGACTTTCATTGTGTTTGATGAGCAGAGATTGGCATGGAAGGAACGATTACTCCGGATGATGATGTCACTCAACAAATGGGAGATTCTTCTATTGATGTTACAGATGAAATGAGAGAGAAGGCTCAGGAAGAGAGGATGTCGGGATCCATGGCTATGTCAGAAGGTAAGTACCATGGCTATGGCAGAGGGTATGTGTCATGGCTATGGCAGAGGGTATGTGTCATGGCTATGGCAGAGGGTATGTGTCATGGCTATGGCAGATGGTATGTGTCATGGCTATGGCAGAGGGTATGTGTCATGGCTATGGCAGAGGGTATGTGTCATGGCTATGGCAGAGGGTATGTGTCATGGCTATGGCAGATGGTATGTGTCATGGCTATGGCAGAGGGTATGTGTCATGGCTATGGCAGAGGGTATGTGTCATAGCTATGGCAGAGGGTATGTGCCATGGCTATGGCAGAGGGTATGTGTCATGGCTATGGCAGAGGGTATGTGTCATGGCTATGGCAGAGGGTATGTGTCATGGCTATGGCAGAGGGTATGTGTCATGGCTATGGCAGATGGTATGTGTCATGGCTATGGCAGCAGAGGGCATTGTGGGGTATGGTTATAATTACTATTCGCTAGTTTTCTGTTATAGTACCACTACTCACTGTAGTAGTTGCAATCTAGTTTTCGCCACAGGTATGTCGGGATTTCCATCGCATAGTGCACGTCACACTAGTTTTGATTGAAGGGTCAGTTAATCAAAAAAGAACAGAATTAGTTTTTGTTTGTTTGTTTTGTGGGCTGGCTTTGTAGATGGGGGAAAGACAATACATAGTTGATAAATGGCACACTAACCATTGATACTGCTTTCCCTCTTGCAGCAAACATTAGTACGTCTTCCCTACCTAGCTGTACTCACTTCACAGTGGCTAATATGGTTAAGTCCAGCTTATGCCTTTGTGTAGGAAAGAAAATAATAACTATAATAAAGGTATTGGCAGTAGTTACAATAGTAGTAGTAGTAGTAGTAGTAGCTAATAATAATAATAATAATAATGTGTGGTAGGTGACTACGACAAAGCCATGGAACACTTCACAGCTGCTATTTTATCCAACCCCAAGTCAGCACCATTGTATGCCAAGAGAGCAAGGTGTGTGAACAATAGGATAAATGAACCCAGGATGGTTTTTAAATAACACTTGTGGTGTGCTTCAGCACAAATTTTGAGCAGAGTCATAGAAAGGATTTTTTAATTCTATTTGTAGTGTTTTTTTGTTTTTTGTTTTGCATTTGATGTTTGGGGGGGAAATAGAAGTCCAGCTCTTTCAAGTCTGAAAGTCTTTACCAAGTGGTCATTAATTTCATTTCTCCAACTCTGTGGGCTCTAATATTCCTATACCAACCACTGGCTCAAAGTTTTGTACACTCCTGATAATATCTCACTTTGCTCACCTGCCAGTTATTGTTACTTTATCACTCTCATTAGTGGTTTTATCAAGCTCAAGAAACCCATGGCCGCCATCAAAGACTGCAATGAAGCTGCAAAATTAAACCCTGACTCAGCCCAGGTGTACAAGTGGAGGGGGCGGGCCCACCAACTTCTTGGCCACTGGGAAGAAGCTTCCAAGGATCTGAATCTGTCGTCTAAGCTGGACTACGATGATGATGTGCAGGAATGGCTGAAGGAGATCAAACCCAAGGTGAGCAGAGGGGACAACATGTTTGAGGTAGCTGCCGGTGGCTGGCAGTTGAAGTGAGATAATTAGTAACTGTTTAATGTGTGGGATGGTATAGGCTCAGCGCATTCGTGAGCATAATGCCAAGAAAGAGAGGAAGAAGCGGGAAAGAGAAGTCAGGGAGAAGAAGCGAAGAATGTGAGTTCAGGAGATAAAGTGACACTTGTTTTGTTTGATATGTATGCTTTCTTTTCAGTAAAGAATCCTTGGAGAGGCAGAGGCAGGAAGAAGAGGAGAGAAAGAAAGAAAGAGATGAAATGGGAGGAATGTTTGGTGGAATGGGAGGCATGCCCGGTGGAATGGGAGGCATGCCCGGTGGAATGGGAGGCATGCCCGGTGGAATGGGAGGCATGCCTGGTGGAATGGGAGGCATGCCTGGTGGAATGGGAGGCATGCCTGGTGGAATGGGAGGCATGCCAGGTGGAATGGGAGGCATGCCCGGTGGAATGGGAGGCATGCCCGGTGGAATGGGAGGCATGCCTGGTGGAATGGGAGGGGGGATGCCAGGTATGGGAGGTGCTGGAGGTCCTGACATGTCCTTCTTAATGCAGGATCCAGAGCTTCTCCAAATGCTTCAGGTAAACAGCAGAAGTGTTCGTGTCATTTAAAAAAAAAATTTTTTTAATTATGCTATAAGAAAATATGACTTCGTATTTATTTACAATCTTGTTCTGTGAGGACCTACACTATCATTGTGTATTTATCTTTTTAAGTAGTGTATTTTTTTTAATTTAAAGTGTGTAATGGTATTTTGTGTTTCTTGCCAGGACCCTGAAGTGCTGCAAGCCATTCAAGACATCCAGGCCAACCCTGGCAACATTTCCAAATACCAGAGCAACCCAAAGGTCAAGAAAGTATTGGAAAAATTTGCTGCCAAGTTTGGAGGTCAGTGAAACTGGACATTGTCTTCTTCCTTTTGCCCCCAGAACTCTTCAAATAATTGTTTGCTCTTTCCCTTCACATTCAACATTTGAACTTTTCTTTGATATCGTGTTAAAATTGACAGTGAATAGTCTATACAATATAGCTGATGTTACTATTTGTTTTATTATGTGAAATTTTAAAAAAAAAAATTACAAAAGATAGATATGGACATGGTAGTTTGTTTTGGTTTTTTTTTCCTTTGGTCATCTGTTGTCTTGATTTTTTTCCTTGTTCTTGCTGATGTCACGAGGCTCAGTGTAGGTGATACACTACAAGTAACATCACAAACACAAGTAATATGGTGTGCATTTAAACTGTTTTTGTGTGTGCGTGTGTTAACTTGCCATAAAGTCCAAGACGTCCATGAGTTTATCCTTGGCCAGATTAATTCCTGATGACTTCAGTTTCTCCTGGATGAAGCTCAGTTCCAGAGGCTGCACAAAGTGCAAGTTATATAACAAACAACAGTGGCATGTGATTTGGCAGGCATATCATCTGTCAATACCTGATTGTATCATTCTGACCTGGTAAAGAAGGATGTCCTGGTAGAGCTTATTGTCTGAAGTGATTACATGCTTCACTCTCAGTCTTAATGTGTCTTCATCATCTGAGCCCAAGTTTTCGGGCACAATAGTGCCATCTTCAGCTGAAACAAGAAGAAAAAGTTGCAAACTGAACTAAGCTAACAAGAAGGTGTCATTTCTCCTCACCTATGAGTGGGTGTACGTAGTTGTATATCTCCACCAATTTGGCTATCATCTTTCTCTTGGGGAGACCTTTCAGTCCAAATTTATTGGCTTCTCTCTTGAGGTTGGGCGTTGCCATGGCGTGGTAGCGAGGCATGGGCGTGATGTTGTCGTCAGAGATGATGCTCCACCTCCCACGGGATGCTGGAGTAACGGAGGGCTGACTGTTGTGCCCAAGTGTCGCGGGAGTCTGGGTACTTGAGCTGTTCTGTGGTGCTACTCCTAGAGACTCTGCAGAGTGGCTAGGTGGTTGGGACGCTGATAATCGTCCGAGTCCGCTGTGTTGTTCTGTAGGATTGTAGTCAGTCACGTTCATCAGCCAGTCTGTCTCGAATTGGTCGTTGATGTAGAACAAGTCCTCGTCTTCAGGTGCCAGTGGTTGTATTTTGTTGAAGTTATCTGTGCTGTTCTCTTCAGCCATTGTTCTGTCATCACTTACATTCATCTCGGTTGGCTCAACTCCTTCCACTGGTGTAGCTTCTTCCTCTCCCACTTCCAGTATTTCAACCATCCCCATATCAGCCTCTTCCGTCTCTTCCATACTAATGTCATTTTCTTCCAAAAGTATTGGCGAACTTCCTGTTGCTAAAAGACTCTCATCCAGTCTGCCAAGTTCCAAGTCTTTCCCACTATCCACTGTGGTCACATTCTCCTGCCGGAGTTCCTGAGTGTAACTTACTCCACACAGCACCAGGTCACTGCAGGTCGATGATCTGGGACTACAAATCAGTGCCAGATCTCCTTCGTTGGCAGCATCGCCACATAGGTGCTGAGTGGGCACAGGGGACTGGGGTGGGGGTGGGGATGGGGACGGAGAGCAGGAGGATACGTAACTTGGTGTCGGGGGGATGGCAAATGTTTCTTCCATTGATTCAACGTGATCTTCTATGTCAACATTCTCACTCTGTGTAGAGTTTGACTGAGCAGCTGTAGAGTTCCTACTGGAATGTTTTTGTGGAATCACTTGCGCAACTGAAGTACCGGAAGAGGGAGAATTGGATGTTGATGTCACCAACACCAGAGAAGATGGAGAGTGAATGAGTAAGGGGCTTTTGTCTCCATCAGGTGAAAGGTTCGGGTCTCTGTCAGACGGTTCTGGTGATGTGTTGTCAGTGAGTGTGTCATTGACAACAGGTGATGGTGACTTTGAAAATAGCACACGAGACTGTCTGCGATAATTGTCTACACGGCAACTGTCATTTAAGCAAGTGACCTGGTCATTCTCTTCAGTGCTCAAACAAGTGACCTGTTTGTGTTCTATAATGCTCAAACAAGTCATCTGGTGGCTCTCTTCAGTACCCTTGTCAGGGACACCTGCTGTAGCAATAAGAATGGAACCATTTGCAAGGGTGGAAGAAACAGGGGAAGAAGTAGAAGTGGGTGTGGCATTTGTTGAGGTGGTTGTCTGGCATGCCATGCTTGCTGTGTTACTGACATATGAAGTGATTTTTCTCACTTCTTCTAATGAAAGCATTCTAAAAATAAATCAGAGGAACAAATATTAGATGTGTGAATTTTTATCACTAGCTTTGACGCAACATTTAGTGTTTATATAGACCTTTAAACTCACCTCTCTATAATTATATTCACTTGGTCCACAATCTGAATGGGGCGTGTTCCTGTATAGACAAACTCTAGGTATCCCATAACTGTGTCCCGATCAAATGCCGACAAGTCCAGAGTGTTTGGTAAAGGGTTACTCTCCTCTAGGACCTGTCGGAACGCTGGAGATCTAGCTGCAAGAAGACATCTGTGTGCTTTAATATAGTTGTTGTTATTACTGGCCGTTCCATCTCTTGAATGGACAATGAGATCACTCAGTAATGAGGAGTCTATCATAGAACGAAGGTCCGATACTAGAGATGGGTGTGGCTTGTGCATGCTGGTCTCATCGATGTGTGCTGCTATTGGTGAAGTAACCTGAAACTGGGAAAAGTTGGAAACATTGGTTTCATTTTGTCACATAATTGGTTGCTGAGTTAATAAAAAAATATACATGTATATAATTTGCTCCTATGCAAACATTGAAACTAAAACCTGGCCAATGGCACACTTTACTCCTACTATACATACAGTGTGTGTGTGTGTGTGTGTGTGTTATCCCAAACGTTCACTAACTTTATCTTTGGCCTCTGGAGTAGGAGATGATGGCAGTGTTCCAAGGCAGGAGCTACTGTCACATCGCTTACAATACAGAGGGTCCTTCTAGAAGGAAAATTATAATAAAGGTATAAATAACAATAACAACAACGATAATTATAAAATTTTGAATTTAGGCTAAGGCAAGTAAACTTAAGTCAGGTAGCACTGACGTAAAAGCAATAGTTTCTTAAGTTAATGGTTTAGACTTGTAAATCTCCAATTTTGCCAAAATATTTTTGTCACAACCATAAATTTATATAATACAGACAATTAAAACAAACACAATTGCTTTGCTGTGCCACGTTTGCATGTGCCGGTAATAAGATCTCTCAAACTCGTTAACAAGTCAAACTCGTGTGGATTGTTTATACAGAACTTAAGATAAGACACTGGAGCCACTGTCTATCGTTGAAGCACAATGTGCTCGCTCTGCAAACACTTGCAGCTAAACTGAAAGTAGATCTCCAATCACCTGAGCATGGACCACTCACCTGTAACTAAAGTGGTACACACACACACACACACACACACACGTATACACCACACATACACATACACCACACACACACATGTACACCACACACACCTTCTTTGGACTGATGGCAGATGAGAGTGCAGGTACGTAGAACTCAGAATAGCCACGAGTAGAGAAGTCTGCTGACCCCAGCCGCCACAAGGTGGGCTCTTGAACTGACTGAGGCTTATCTGGCACACATTGGCCTTTATCTGGACCACTGCTCCTTCTACACAAGTCCTCCTCCCTGCCTCCATTACTCCAGCTCTCCTTGCCACCTCCATCTCTGTCACCAACTGACGAACTCTGACTTCTTGACCCATCAATATATGAATTGTCTTCTTTGAATGCAATAACCTCATCATTTCCAACTCCAGCTGGTTGTGGGTCGACAACCTGACACATCGCTAGCTTACTCTCAGGAAACGCCTGAGTGAGAGCTGGCTCGTCAGTCTCCACGTCCATGTCTGATTCTGCTTGCATGAGAATCTGCTCGGCTCTTTGAGCGATTCTATCTCGGCACTGCTGAGAAGAAGCTGACAACAGCGGGAAATGCTGGGGATCCACCCTTTTTCTCTTCCTGCAGTAAATGACAAGTTTAGTTGTTCAGTCTGTCATGCGCTGCCAATAAACCTCACCTTCTCCTTGCTGGCAATGTGTCCTTGACCAAGCCTGGGGTAGCAGGAGCTGAGTGGCTTTCACTCCCATCAGGATTGCTGTCAGCGAGAGAGGCAGACATGGCCAGAGCAAGTTGTAACTGCTCATATTCATCACCAGTCACAGAACTTTAAGAATGAGATTGTTCACATTATTAAATAACAGATAAAAGTTTAACCGAATGCAGCAATGTCCAGCACTAGTTCTGTCTGGCTCAAACTCACCTTGACCCCGCCCCCACTTTCCTCTTCGTCCTTTTAGCAGCCCTCATTGGAGGAGGCTGCTTGAAATCCTCGTTAGGCTTTTTCTCCATGACACTCCTCAAGCTCAGTTGTCTAGCTGATGACGATGCCACATTCACTGAAACTTTGGAATCTTCTCCATGCACTTTTGCTATAAGTTGGGCTGCTGACAAGCCCTTCGATTTAGCACATGATTTCATGTGCTGAGTTTTTACCTAATGAACATGAGAAATAGTTGGAATAATAATAATCCTATGGGTCCTAATTACAGATAACTTTTAAGTCTTCAAAAAAAATTTTCTTACTGCTTCATTGTGGAAGGCCTTCTTACAAAGTACACACATATGCTGCTGTACTTCGCTTGGCTCCGCCTTCTGCTCATCATCGCAGCATCTGTTTATGTGAGTCTGGCGACGAGCCAAGTCAAATTTCGTCAGGTCTTTCTGACAGATGTGGCAGAAAAACAATTCTCCAAGATTTTCATCTTCCACGACAGCTGGAGGATTTCTTCCCTCATTCACATGCTCTCTACAAGCCTGTCTTTCCTTGTCTCCTTTGGCTACCTGCTCATGCTCTGCATCATCTATTCTAATGTTCTCTATAGTAAAACCATTATCGTGGTTTTCCTTCTTTTTCAGTGCAGTACACTCCAATACTTCCTTTCCACTTCCTTTCTCTTCCTCAACTTTACTATTACCTCTCCTCACTGGGTGACTCTCATTCTGGACATGCGCATATGTTCCTATGCCGACAGACAGGCTATTAACATCCCCTGAAGGTTTCCTGGAATTTATAGAAGGCAATTTTAGTTTCGGGGCCACTAATTGCCTAGTAGAAAGTTTCTGATGTATAGGGTCCGAGTTTCTGGCTTCAGGTTTTCTCTTAAGAGATAGCTTAGACTTAGGCATGCTTCTATTATTCATGCTCTCTTGAATTTTGCTGTACAATAAATTTCAATTTTAAAAATTAACTACTTAATGCCAAGAAGATGAAAAATTATGAAAACAAAAATTAAGTTGTAGGTGTGCAACATAAAGAAATATCAACCTGTCACGTCATTGAGTACCCTTATTTGCTGCTGCAAGTTTGGCTTCGTGTTCCTTTGTTAACTCAGCAAATTTTCTTTCATATTCCTCAGCTGCTTTCAGGCTCTTTATTTGTCTCTCCCGAATTACTTCTTCACTATCACAAACCAATTTCTTTCTGTAGTAGAACCCAACTCCATAAATCACCAAAACGCCGCCGAAAACGATTGGATATAAAATCTTTCGTAACATTTGGGACCGCTACTAGCTCCCAGTGTGCTTCACCCGCAGTAAAGCCAATTCTTATGTGCAAATAAATAATTAATGGTTAGCTCAAAATAAATTGAAAAATCTAAATTTTATGGTAACACTTGTGGGCGTGGTCTGAGTTGCTAAGGACAGCAGGGTCTTGAATTCATTTGGTCAATACAGTCATTGACAATGGCCGACGATCCTGAGCCTGCTAGGCCACCTCCTCCCAAGTCGTATGTTCCCATAAATTTGCTGGATGGTCCTGCGCCAACTCTACCTCCGAGACCGTCCGATGGAGAACGTAAGCTCAATCCTAGCTCCAACATTTCTACATTAGTGCCAGTGTTTAAATAACAACCTCTATTATTGCTGCTTTCTTAACTAGCGGGAAGTGGAGAGCCTAGTATTCCGTCGAGGCCACAGCCCCAGCCTGCAGGGGAAGAGCCTCAAGCTGTTGCTGAAGAGCCTTCTGAGCAAGTACCTGCTGTAAAGCCAGAGAGGCATAAAGGCAAGAAACCACCTCCTAAACCACCTGCTCCTTATGAAGTTGCAAAAAAGGTAACACTTGATTAGACAGTTCTGTAGCAACTCCTTATGTTGAAGTATCTGAATATACACAGTGCAATTATTACCTCTGCACTAACTGCATCACAGTGTAGAAATGCCTACTTAAAATCACCCCTTCCATTTCAGTAGTAGAACATAGTGACATTTCTGTTTCACACCATTAAAATGGAAATGTTGCTGTTGTTTTAACCATCTGGCTTTTTGTGTTGTTGTTGTTGTTTTTTGTCTTTTTGGTTGGTATATCTTTTTTATATAAAATGCAAGTCAATGCATATCCCACTCCAGGTGGTGAAGGAACTACCATCTTCTGACACTTCTCCTTCAGATCCCAAACCTGCCCCTAGACGGCATACAATGGCTGCACCCACCCGGCCTAATCGACCCAAACCGCCAACTTCAGAGGCGAAAACCACGGACTTTGATCGCCCGAAGTTCCAGCCGCCTGACATCATGACTGAGTCATTATACGCCACCGTTAAGAAGCTGCCAAAGACAGCAGCAGCCACCAAGTCCTCAGAGTTTCCAGCTCCCTCTCTACCAGCCCCGCCTCCTCCCTACAGTGGGAAAAGCATGGTTCATAAGTCTGCTGCATTGCCTCCGGATTCTAAAGAGAGATCTTCTACTCCCGAGTACATGCCGGTGGGCGGAGTTACGGAAGTAGTCAAGCCCAGTGCGGCCCCACCCCCGAGCAGACCATCCCGGCCTCCAGCAGGTTGGTAACTTTTTGCTAACTTTCACCGTCTCACACGAGTTTGTTACTAGTGGGATATACGCTCTATTGCACAAGCACGGTAACACCATAACTAGTTATGTGCTTACCAATATTACAGAATATTAAATATACTATACCATATATCCTAGTTCCCCTTGTGATTAAAGTTGTGAAACTCCCAAAAATAATCTTTACTCTTAACATGTATTCACTGTATGGCTCCAAGGTTGTCTATAGACTGCATTGAAAGTGTGTGTATGTGTGTTAGATAAGGCTGTACACATTGTATTGTGTAGATAATGAATTGTCCCAAAATCTTGCAACTTTGTGCGCATAAAATGACTTGATTAATTAGCAGATTCTTAATTAGCACACATGTAATTGGTAGCTAAGTGGAGAACTGTGAAGATGTGTTAATGGCAAGTCATTAGTTACACTGGACTATTGTTGTCATTAGTTACACTGGACTATTGTTGTCATTAGTTACACTGGACTATTGTCATTAGTTACACTGGACTATTGTCATTAGTTACACTGGACTATTGTTGTCTTTAGTTACACTGGACTATTGTTGTCATTAGTTACACTGGACTATTGTCATTAGTTACACTGGACTATTGTCATTAGTTACACTGGACTATTGTTGTCTTTAGTTACACTGGACTATTGTTGTCAATGCCAAATATTGTGAGTAGTTAGTTGGCTGTTGGCATTTTATCTCACAATATGAAGCTAATCTTTGTAAATACATTGTTGAGACAAGAGTCAGGAGTAGAAGATATTAATCTAGTTTAATGCATGAGGTGCCAACTTTTCTAGAAATGCAACATGGACAATAGCCACACCCCAAATTTTGGACCACACCCCCAGGAATTGTTCACAAATTCAGATGGGCCAGCCTCTGTTTCTGGTTGTTTTAGGAGGAGGTGTTTGATTCTGAGGTGGACATTGTCATAGTTCCACATTTACGAATAGCAGTGGTCCAGCTGTATTATTGTACTGTGAGAACAATAAACCTGTGAAAACAATAGAATTCTTTAAAGTTAATGGGGACAGGGGACAAAACTTCAAATGGGGACCACCCCAGCAAGATTGGGACATCCAGCTATACAGTTACCGTTAGCACCTATGTTATATATCTGCCTAACATGCCCATTTTGCGTAATTTAGACCAAATGCATCTTTGGAAATTGGATCGTAAAAATAAACATTCAAGATATTTTTCTCAGCACCCCTTCCTCCCTTCTTGCGTTGTGTTCCTCTCCTCTTCCTCTAGATTGCCACTATTTGTATTAAGTAGAATAGAAACGAGTTCCTTTTGTAGGGCAACAGGACATTTTGTTGGGGATTTGTTAGTTTTTCCTAAAGCAAATGGTCTCATATCTGTATTGCAAACTAAGGCAAGCACGACAGTAGGAGGAATACTATCAAGATCTTTTATCTCAGAAAAGGACTCCTAGTAGTCTACTATTGGATCTTATTCGTAGCCAGTGATATGTTCGTACCCCTTCTATTCCAGTAGACTATCAATTGTATCACTTCCTTAACTAGGTTATTTCTATATACAGAGAGAAGGAATATTAGCTGACTCAGGGAATATCATGGAGCATAGATTTTTTAAATTTATTTACTTATTTATTTTTTGTATTAAATGGCTTCAGCCCACATATAAAAATATAGAATGAGAATTCATCTAATAAATAGAATGGCTGATATTACAGTGTTGAACATAATATATAATTCAATAGATTCACTGACTAAGTTGTCCACAAGATAAGTTCTTGCATTGAACTGCAGCTACTGACGGGTGCAGCAGATAGCAAAGATTCTGTGGACCGTCTCTCTTGATCGCCTCTCTTGACCGCCTCTCTTGACCGCCTCTCTTGTTTTGTGGTTCTGCTGTTGGTATTTAAATACTGTATAGTTATTACACAAGGGAAAGGAATATGAAGTATGTAAACAAGTGTTTGTCCTGCTTGTTCTTCCCCACATTTCACCATTTTCCCTCCACTCATTCTCTCTTACTTGCTTGGGCAATTACTCTAGACAGTTATATTATTCATGGCAAAGACTGTCAACCCTTGAACTGTGAACTCTTTGGGCTAGATAAGGGAGTATGAATTACTGGAGACATGTTAAGATAAATATATTGTCATTTTTGAAAGTAGTGTTGTTTTTAAATGTATTGTTGTTTTTAAATGTGTTGTTGATTAACTTTGAAGACTCGCTTGTGTGACACCATGAACCAGATGGTGATAAGTAAAGGGAGGAGTGAGTATGAAACTGCAGTAGATGTCATGACAACATGTTTGGCATAGCATCACTCCTAGAACTCACCGACACATTACCTATTACATACACTGTTATGAACTGCAGCAAGTTTATCTGCTGATTTTTTATTGTTTTTTTGTTTTGTTTTGTTTTTACATTAATTTATTTTTTATCAGACAAGAGTTCCACAAACAAGAATTCCACAGACAAGAGCTACACCTTACCAGCTTCTCGCAGCAACACACTTGGAGCAGCAGGCAGCGCTAAGTCCAAGAAAACAAAAGGGTGAGTAAGCAGCTAACTTTAATGGGTTGGGAATGTGAGGCTAAACATGTGTGTTTGCATACATGAAAGCAGTGGCAGCACATGTCATAGATGTCCAGAAACGCCGTAAATTATCCATCCCATCCCATGGGACAGTGGGACATTCCACAATCCCATGAAAGTATTGTCACAATGAATACTTAGAGTCAAGCTAGAGTGCACGCGCAAAGCGCGTGGCGCAATTAGCGTTTGATTAGCGGAGTGCCAAAGGCGTGACGACACACTTTGACAAGCCGACTGAGCGAAGCGAAGGAGGTGTCATGCTAGGTTTAATACGCAAGAAAGGGTAATGCTGACAAGGTTACAAGTATGTTAATGATACAAATATTAATAAAAACCACTCACTATCATTACAAATGTTACACGCAATCTATTTCACAGACCCATGGGACCGTGGGATATTCATGTGTCAGTGAGAGGGATGGGCAGTAGGACACATGCATCTGTAGAGGGACAGGTGGACTTCCCGTGGAAAGTCCCATGGGGTTGTGGGATAGGATGGACAATCCCATGTAATCCCATGATCCCATGGGACCGTGGGATGGGATGGACAATTTACGCCATTTCTGGACAGCCCTCGCACATGTGTCAGCAGAGGCAGCACATGTGGCAGCAGTGACAGCACATGTGGCAGCAGTGACAGCACATGTGTCAGCAGTGGCAGCACATGTGTCAGCAGTGGCAGCACATGTGTCAGCAGTGGCAGCACATGTGTCAGCAGTGGCAGCGCATGTGTCAGCAGTGGCAGCACATGTGTCAGCAGTGGCAGCACATGTGTCAGCAGTGGCAGCGCATGTGTAGTGGCAGCACATGTGTCAGCAGTGGCAGTGCATGTGTAGTGGCAGCACATGTGTCAGCAGTGGCAGCACATGTGTCCGCAGCGGCAGCACATGTGTCTACACCTTTCAGCCTATTCTTTTGGAGACTGGTCACTATGGCTAACATGACTTTGACAATTTCTACCTAATATTTCCCCCATGACCAATCCTAAACATGACACTATATACCAGGGGTGGGTAATGAAATATATTCACCACAAAATTAACACAATCTAAGTGGACGGTTTGAATGAATCATGATATGTATGTATACATACATATGTACGTACATACGTACGCACACATTCACACACACACACACACACACAGCTGACCAATTGTATACCTCCTAGAAAGTGAATAAGTGAACTGTCCAATCAAAAATTAGTTTTTTTATGCATTTCCTATAGCCTGGAGCCATGGTACAAGTCAGGTGCACCACTGTGTTTGATCCGTACGCGATTTACATGTCCATACCAATCTCCACATCGTGATGTAACCTATACATATATTATATACTAGTGATGTGCTTGAGCACAAATATCGAACGAGCCTGCCTAGTTAGGTAACATAAAACTACAGTATTGCTACTACCTAATGTTTAGTTCATGCAAAACAGTATAATAGCAGTTGACCATTAAGTTGAGCAAACGAATACAAAATTAATCTCTTACCTGAATAATGGTAACTTCTGTAGTGTATGCCAGTGTTATTTTTTGTAATTTGAGCCAACAAATAAGGAATTGCTACTTACCTCAGCTTCCTCCGAGTAGTGGTAATAGTGGTAGCTTCCTCCGAGTAGTGGTAATAGTGGTAGCTTCCTCCGAGTAGTGGTAATAGTGGTAGCTTCCTCCGAGTAGTGGTAATAGTGGTAGCTTCCTCCGAGTAGTGGTAATAGTGGTAGCTTCCTCCGAGTAGTGGTAATAGTGGTAGCTTCCTCCGAGTAGTGGTAATAGTGGTAGCTTCCTTAGTATTAATATTAAGCCATTTTGACTACCAGTGGCTTTTGACAACCAACAAGCGGCACTTAAGCAGCCCAAAAAAAAAAACGAGTTTTGAAATTACATCTGGTAAGGGTTTCAGTGCCATAGTTACCAGTCTCAGCAACTTTTTGTGACTTAAAAAAACAAGCGTTTTTGCGGGAATTCTCTCACAATTTTGAACCTAAGCTTAAAGTAAGATGTTGCATAATCAGAATAAACTGGAGTCAAACCTAAAAAGCCGTGTTTTTAGGAGAAAAAAGGAACCCGCTCGTGCATTTGAGGGGCATACGTACAATCCATACACACATATATACATATAACATAATATACCCGATTTTGCATTATCCACCACTAATAGTATCTTGCTTGCTTCGCTCGCTCAATAACTATTAATATACTTGAGCACAAATGGCGAGCGAGCCTAATACTATTGTTAATGATTTATTTTTAACTTCTAACGCTCAAGCTACTAAAAAGAATAGTCTAGTTTTTTTTAATACGTGTATACAGTAAAGAGGTTTCAATGCCATAGGTAACCACTCGCCACAACTGTTTAAAAAAACAACAACAGGTGGTAAGTTAATGCTCTATTTGTCATAGTTATAAGCCCTACGCAACTGTATTTACTTGAAAATTATTTGGCCTTACACTAAAACCACCAAGGTAGCTAAGTCTTGTGTAGGTATGTCCAGTGGTGTGAAAGTATTGTGCATTAGAGCTACTATTTAACAAAAGAATATAACCAAAAAAAAAGTTTGAATAACGTGAATTGTTTTGATTTTTGTCACCACTAACTCGAATAAAAATGAAACTCCGGTAAGTTTTGTTTTAACTGCACCCATAAAAGAATTCAAAATGGTAAACAAAATTTCTAGGATGATACAGGTAATGGTTGATAAACCAGAGGACTCTGTTTAGTGAAGTTTGGACGGGGTCGACCTTCAAACTAACACAAAAATGACAGGGTCAAAATACAAAAATGACATATTTACGTCCAAACAAACAAGCAAACATCCCCAATTTTTAATTGTGTTACCCTGTAAGTGTCTCGCTCGCTCGTTAAATATATGTATATGTTGCATTGCAGTAGAGCATGTGATGGATTTATAAATTGACGACCACTTGGTTGGTCGAGACTTTCAGACCTTTCTGAGCTGGACTGTTGTTTACTTATCAAATGTTTTATGCTACCCATTGTAGTAGTGGACGAGTGTTCTAGTGAGCCTTTGAAAGACAGCACTGCTTCTTTTCTAAGTGCTGCTAAGGATTAAACTTGAGCTCAAAAAGAAAACACCAACAAGAAAATTAAAGGGTGCGACACTATTGAATTAAAAGGCATATTCTGTGTGAATACAAAGACAACCCTTTTTTTAATAATAGTTACTGTCTCCAAGGGAACTAAAGTTTTTAGGATCCCTCAGGCCCTAAGTAGCACAGGCTGAGGGCTTTCAGAATTCTAAACATGGTAGTTCACGGTGGGCTGCACAGCGCCTGACTAATTGAGATCATAGTAACAACGCTATCGATCATGAAGCACAACGTCGAACTAATTTAGAACTTAACTATTCCTAACAACCCAATTGAAGGGACACTACATATAGTTCATCCTTGCCCCATAGGCGGGGACACTAGTATCACTCCTGAAGGACCCAAGGGGTTTAAAGTTCCTCTGTCACAATACGGAAACCATCCCAGCTATGCTGTATATGTAGTGTCGCTTCCTAATAGACTTAGGATTTAGTCACAATACAACAACTGCAGCAGCTATGTTCTAATTGTAGATAGAAGCTCTATTAATTAGCTCTTTACTATAGTTACAGTATACATGTATGCACTAATGGTATGATGGACCATGAGATCATGGAGCTGTTGTAACATACAGAAAGAAGAAGTTGGAGATAGTTGTGATGGATGCCAAGCCAATGGACTGGGACCTTATTTATTCTCCCACCTCAAGTCTTTCCCCAAACACACCCTCATCCCCGCCCACTGCTCCACCCACTAAACCTCCATCTGTTCCCCCTGCTAAGAGGCCTTCTCCTCCTCAGCCTAGAAAACCACCTCCAGTAGCCAATCAACAACCTCCTCCATCTTCTAGACCTTCTCCCCCTCAACCTACAAAAAGTTTGCCACCTTCCAAGCCATCTCCCTCTCAAGCTAGTAAAAATCCCCCGGCTTCCAGGCCCTCTCCCCCTCAACCTACGAAAAGTTTGCCTGCTTCTAGACCATCTCCCCCTCAACCTACGAAAAGTTTGCCTGCTTCTAGACCATCTCCCCCTCAACCTACGAAAAGTTTGCCTGCTTCTAGACCATCTCCCCCTCAACCTAATAAAAATCCCCCAGAGTCTAAGCCTTCGCCCCCTCAACCTACAAAAAGTTTGCCGGCTCCCAGACCATCACCTCCCCAACCAAAGAAGAATTTACCCATTTCGAGACCGTCCCCTCCTCAACCCACTAAAGCTCCGCCATCTTCCAGACCAGCACCCCCTCAACCTCTGCGCAATCCCTCGAGACCAAAACCCCCTCAGCCCCCCGGCAGCACTACCAATTCTCAGGCGAGTTCTGCCAACCCACAATCTGAAGCATCAGTTGCTGATGGCTCTTCTTCTTCTTCTTCTTCTGTCCCACCTTCAAAACCTTCAAGAGCTCCACCAAAACCCAAATCTGGACCAGACAAGCGACCTCCTCCTCCTAGACCAGCTGGAAGAGCTTCCCAGGGAGGAAAAGATACAGAAAAACCACTTTCTCAGCCAGAAACATCAGTACCTGACCTTAATGTAATGGTAAGTTATTATTATTATTATTATGATGATGATGATGATGATGATGATGATGATGATGATGATGATGATGATGGATGACATAACAATAAAATTAACCATCTAATGTTGGCAATAATTCAAGCTGATACTAACAAGTACCGAATAGCCGATATCAATTGCAGTTGATGCATCATCATGCTGTAGTAGTAGTAGTAGTAGTAGTAGTAGTAGTAGTAAGTATTGTTATGTATTATTATGATGCATTCATTAGAAGCAACTGTCAGAATTGGGCCCTCCTCCTGAAGAAGATCCTCCTGAGATCCCTGAAGAAGTTGTGGTAAGAGAAGAATTTAAAAGAGGGGGAGGGAATACTTCATCATTTTGATTTCAATGATTTGTTATAGAACACAGCAGCAGCATTACTAGATAATGACAGTGAAACTGAAGAAGAAGAAGATCACAAGGCGTCTTCTGAGTTGCAGAGCAATGAGGTGGATGACAATGGTCATCCTGGACCTGCTGCTGGCACACAAGAAACTCCTCAAACTGAACCAGTGGATGCAGCAGGTGAAGAAACTCAGGGAAAACCGCTCACCAAGCCAGTGGCTACAGTCAACACTGAATCCTCCGCTCCCAACAAAGCCCCCACACCAGCAGGTCGGCCACCTCCACCCAAACCAGTCAGAGGAGGAAAGCAACCTAAGGAAAATAATGGTTCTTCAGGATTAAAGGAGAGTGAGTCAACTGCTGGAAGCAAGACAGAGGAGAGTGTCGGTAGCACTGAGGGCTCGAGGAGTGTGACCACTCCTCCTCCCAAGAAGGTTCCTACTAGACGTCCTCCTCCTCTGAGGCAGTCTTCCACTCAGCAAACCAGCAGTAAGACAGAAACGAGTGCACCATCTACTGCAGTGGAAGGAGAAAACAAAACAGCTCCTGCGAAGAGAAGACCCGCTGGTCCCCGACCAATGTCGAGGCCACATAGCATGGTAGTACAGCCTTCCAACAAAGGTAGTGAAGACTCTGTAAACACTTCCATTGCTGCTCTTCCACCAGCTCCTGAAACAGAGTCAGAAACTAGTGATGCAAACAAGAATGAAGGAGCAGCATCCGTGCCAGGCAAGTCTCCAGTAGTGAAGAGACCACCAGCTCTGCGACCTTCCTCCCGACCTCGCAGCATGTTGGTCAAATCAGCCACCATAAGTGACGAAGCACCTGCTCGCTCTGAGGCTCCCAAGTCTACCAAAGAACTCGGCCACATCACTGGCAGTCCCTCTAACAAGAAGAAAGCATCTCCACAGGTAAAGAGACCACCAGCCCCAAGACCTGCAGCACCTAAGAGAAGCCTTGTTGGTAACAAGCAAACTGTGCCAATAATCAGTGAAGCATCCACAGGGAATTCAACTTCTACTTCCTCAGAGAAATTAGATGGACAAAACAGCATTAGTGTCCCTGCGTCAGGCACTGGTGGTGCAATGTCTTCAGAGAAACTACCCAGTGAAAGTGCAGATAATTGCGAGCCAGAACCTACAGAAAAGGAACCAAAGAAGCCTCTACGAAGACCTCCTCCTCCAATTGCTGGCAGACAGAAAGAAACTAAAACAGACTCTAATGTTGTCGCTGCAACTTCTGATATTCCAACTTCAATTCCAGACTCTCAAGATGGAGAAGGAACAAATGCAGAGAGAGAACATTTGCAAGAAGAGGAAACAAAGACTCCTGCTGCTGTTACTGCTTCTCCTGCCAAAAAGAGTTCACTCAGTAAACCACCACCTCCTGTCACAGTCAAACCTAAATCACGTTCTCCAACTCCCAATGGTAGTACTCTGCCGGAAACACTTACAGAGAGCCAGCCAGTCCACAAACCCTCTACAGTACCTCCTCCCTCCACAAAGCGGGTGTCAATAAAGAAACCTCCGCCTCCAGTGACGGCTAAACCCAAGTCACGCTCTCCAACTCCCACTTCTCTTACTCCACCAGAACAGGGTTCTCTATCGAAAGAACCTTCCCCCCAAACTCCTAACTCAACTGCTCAGAGTTCTACAGCTGATTCACTCTCTCTTATTCCTGAGCATTCAGTAGAGCCATCTGCTAATCAAGTGAAAGCGGAATTACAGCCAGCTCATGAAACTATCGTGGATGATAAGAGTGGGCAAGACAGTGCTGGTGATGTCACAGGAGTAGTCAAAACTGAACAAGATGTAGATTCCATTCAGGATGAGGTGCCGGTGAAGTCTCGACCTCCTAGACCAGCACCAACTGCCAAGGTGAGACCTCCTCCTCCCAGGGCTCCTCAGAGAACCACGTTGAATCGATCTCCTTCGTGTGACAGTACAGAATATAAAGTTGGACCTACAAGCTCACCCTCACAGACAAGGACTGGATCCTTTAAGGGTAAGAGATCGCCTACCTCTCAAAGAGCACCGTCTCCCAAGCAGTCTAAAAGAAGTGGCAGTGGAGGCTCTACTGGTGAGTTTGTCTGTTTTCATTGTTAGTTTCTTTGTTTGTTGTTGTTTCTAGTCTTGTTTCACTCCACATATCATGAGTTCAATATAAGTTAGAACACAGTCTTGCATAGTTGCCAGACTACAATGATACATATATATATATATATATATATACATCAGAAAAGGTAGCGTATTTAAGAAAGTCAGAATTAAATTTTTCATTTTTTTTTATTATTTGTTTTCGTGGCATTTACTTTGCATTAGAGTCTTCCCCTAGCACTTCTCGGGTGACTAAACTAGACAAGACAAGTCCTAGAAACAGCCCCAAGCCTTCCCGCCCAGCTGCAATGCCCTCACGATCACCAAGTCTGCGTAAGAAGAATGAATCCCAGTTCGTGGATGTGGATGATGTGGATTCAGGATCTTCATCGGTAAGTTTCAAATACAGGCACACAGTGAGTGCAGTTGCACCAGAAAGCCGATTTAGGAGCACATTTTCATGTAGCCTCCATCACTCCAGAATATCAACCTCATTGCAAAATGCTAATACAATAGGTTATACTGTGTTTATTGAATACACTGCCAGAATTGAATATTGTGAACAAGGCTACCTGTTCATCTTGTATTATGTCCTATAGTCCTGCGGATAACTGTAAATTTTACCAAGTTTCGTGCATTTTGTGATAAAAGCGTGAAACTTTGTACACACCTTTATCAAGTAGATTTAGAAGGAGTGCCATCTTCAATTTTGTATTTTGGGGGTGTGGCTGCGATTTCTCAAAAAATAGCTACCGCAGACCTATATCTCATTGTATTTACTTAAATCTTTGATATTTTATCATATTATTATAATATTTACAACTATTAGAATTTAATTACAACCATTGTAGGGTGTGTACAATCACTCTAGTAAAAATATAGTAACAAATTTGTGGTAGCATCAATTATATAGTGGATAAGCCTTCATAAATTATGCACAAAATTTTGCCTACTGTTCTCTTCTTGTATTCTCAAAAACTATGCCTATTATTCTTTGGTAAGATACCTATTATTCCTCTCAAAATAGAATCACGGCAAATAATCACAGGAAAAATTCATGAATAATAATGAATGACCACTCATGTTCATGGGGTGGATATTGCTGAAGTCTGAAACATCATGGGGCTCTGCCAGAATGATGATCTCTCAGAATTGAGGAGAGTGTTATTAATACTTGAATACTGCAATACAAAACTAGGCAACTAATTAGACAAATGGTTGACCCTACTAATTAGAGTGCAGCTGCATCTAGATCTAACTAACCATGACATCATATTGCATCATTTGCTATGTCACTATTTTGTAAGATCACACCTCAACTGGGCCGTGCTGTCACCATTTTGTAAGGTCACACCTCAACTGGGCCGTGCCGTCACTATTTTGTAAGATCACACCTCAACTGGGCTGTGCTGTCATCATTTTGTAAGATCACACCTCAACTGGGCTGTGCTGTCACCATTTTGTATGGTCATTCCTATTAGCTGTAGTGTATCTGCCTGGATGAAGTAAATGTAAAAACAATAGGGCCCCGGTAATAGGTCGCATGTTTGGTTGTTGCTTCTTTTTATTATTATTCTGTTAGTTGTACCAACTTTACTTGGACAGACTGATGATTTAAACTGAGTTAATTGAGGACAAGTTATCAAAACAAAAACAAAAAATTGAGTGACACTTTTACATATACTTCACTATAAACCTCACAGGATAGCTGCATGCTGTGATACATAAGACAATAGACCACTTGCATCTGCGAACTCAGGAATTTAATTATTGATGACGTCACCACTGGATGCCCGGTCTCCTATAGAAATGTATTGGCTTCAGCACCGATTGAGGCTGTGATTGATTCAAAATTCCCGCCAGCTGTGCGCACGCAACAATACTCTATTTAAATGAAAACTATCTTGAAATATGAAAAATTAGCTATCTTTTGAAGGTTAAACGAACAGAAAAGCTAAAGTAGTTTTGGAGATATAGTTGCTTTAAGTGGGATTCCTGGCCAGAGATGTCAGATATGTGGCACTACTCAGAAAAAAGATTCTGGGGTTGCTTTCCTAGAGACCCAGTGCTAAGGAGGTCGTGGCTCGAGGTATTTCAGTTGGGAGAAAGTGACCTAACGCCAAGTTCGAGAGTTTGCTCGAGACATTTTCCTGATGGCGACTCTGAGAAGATGCCCAGCACAAGTGTAGGTGAGTATAAACTGCCATGTTTAGCTATGAGCAGTAATTTGAAATATTAATAAATAAAGCAGTTGTCTAAGACATTTTGTAATAGCAACATAATTTTAGTAGCTGTATATATAATATGCTTGTTGTCAGGTAAACGATTTGCATCTCTGATTAAGCCAGATGCTAGGGCAGAAAGAGCGAACACTAGGAGTGTTGACAAATACGCGCGAGACCATAGTTCCACACCAGCAACTACTAGCTGCAGTCGATCTGTCACACCTTCACTCGCACCGTCGACTTCACCGCAGGAGTCATTTGCTGGAACTTCTGAAGAACCTGATGATGAATCTTCAAAAGCTGTCCATACTGGCCTTTTAGCTTACATTGAACTTCTAGAGAGTGAAAATGCTCAGCTGAGAAGTGCACCATCTAACAAGAAACATTTCAGAATAGAAGATATACAGAATGATGACAAACTGGTATCCTTTTATACTGGCTTTTCATCCTATATGATTTTTTCAGCATTTTTTGAGTTTTTAGGTCCTGTAGTCAATAATTTATATTATTGGGGATCTAAAGAACGTAGCACTTCCAACAAGCGTCGCCAAAAATTGGACCCTAAGAATCAGCTTTTTTGAGTTTTAATTAAGTTAAAACTAAATTTAAAACTAGTGGATTTAGCTTTTAGATTTGGTATATCAGCATCTCAAACCTCTAGATATATATATCAACATGGATTTGTTTCTTATTTCATCACCTAGGAGATTGACTGGTTGCCTACTGTGAATCAGGTGAAAGGAACATTGCCTACTACTTTTCGTGAAAAATTTCCCACCACTTATGCCATTATAGATGGAAGCGAGGTATTTTTAGAAACTCCTTCTGATTAGCAATGCAATCATCGACTTGGAGTCAATATAAGCATCACAATACGGTGAAATGTTTAGTAGCCTAATGGAGCTGTCTGCTTTGTGTCCCCACTCTATGTTGGTTCCATATCAGATGTTGAACTTACTCGTGAATCCGGTTTTCTTGATGCTATTAAAGGGAAAGTGGGGATATCAATTATGGCAGGCAAAGGTTTCACTATTAGAGACTTGTTACAAAAAATAGATGTCGAACTAAATATCCCTGCATTTTTTAAGGAGAAGCAGCTCTCAGCTGAAGACGTAACTAAAGGACGTAAAATAGCATCCGTTCGAATTCATGTGGAGCGTGCTATTGGAAGAATAAAAAAAATTCAAATATTAAAAGGGACCATACCAATTTCAATGTCTAGTTTATCTAATCAAATTGTTTTTGTTTGTGCTTTTCTAACAAATTCTTTGCCTGCTTTAGTACCATTGCATAAAGATGTTGTTTCTAGTGATATTAATGTAGAAAACTATTTTGATCAATTGACAGATTCTGATTCAGATACTGTTAGTGATTGTGATGATTCATAAATTTGTTATTGATATTTAATTGTTGTTATGATTCATTGATAATAAAGAAACAGTTCATTATTGTTTACATTTTAGATAAATCACGCATGGGAAGTCCAAGTACATGGAGGGGACTTACTAATTCAGGGACAACACAATTATCATAAAATGCATTCAATTTGGGTAATAATTTTTCTTTCCAGTATTTTTCATCAAATAGAATTTGTTCCACGCGGATTCCTTTTGTTGTGTAGATCACAAAATCGCACCATGGCCGCTCCCCAATGCCCATTTGGCCTTGAATTTGTGCGTAGTATTGATGATTTCTCTTGAGTTCTAACTTTCCATCTATCAGTGTACAATAAAATCCTGTTTCTGTACATGCCTCCACAGGCAATACATTTCTGCAGGTATAAGGGCTTTTGATTTCTAAAAATCCATAGGGTTGAGATGTATTTGAAGGATCATACACAGCTCCATCTGCGGGAAGATCCTAAGAAGCTGTAGCTAGGATTAATTATAAACCCACTAGGAGTAACTATCAAATCATTATTAGTTTCAGCTAAACTACTTTTATATTTAATGTACTCCTTCAAAGCAAGATTTTCGTGATTTATTCCATGTTGAATAGCAGGAGTGCTAAGTGCTCTTGGTTGAATAATCCGAAGTACTAAACTGTCCGGCTGAGTTGTGTCCTTTCGAGAAAGAACTGCACCAAATAGAGATGAAGTTATGCGATATGAGAACCAAAGCTGGGAGTTTTGTTGTTGACGAGTATTTCTCTCTATTTCTCTGCTGTAACCTGCAATGATGCTTTAAAGTTTTTGATAGTTTCTTTAAGTTTAATAACATTCTGAGGTTGGCATTCATTTGAAGTTAGATCTTCTTCACACTGAAATTGAGGATCCAGTAGAAGGGATATACCAAGTTGCTCTCCTTTTATTTTATTTAATAATTCTGGGAGGCGCTCTGATGCAGTTCCCCGAAACTGTTGGGGTCGAGGGTCATAGTCATCCATCTTTTTCATTTTTTTTTTGTCAGGCTTGGCATAATCATGTTTCACAAATGATGCATCAGACAAGCGTAGAGTACTTTCCTTTCGTTTTTTTGGAGGTTTCCAGCAACAGGGCTGTTACCAACGTCACCATGATGCATTACTGATTTCTTTGTAGTTACCTGCCGTTGGACAGGCTCGTTGCACATTCTCTTAGTGTCTACTTCCACCCGATTTGCCGGAGGCTCGGCAGTCGGCTCGTCCCCGCCCTGCCCGTGGCCGGATTTCCGGCCCCACCCAGCAGGAAGGGCCTGGCTTGCCCGGAGACCGCTTTGGGCTGCGGCTGGCCACGGCTTACCCTCCGCCGGCCAGCTGCTCCGCAGACAGCCCCTCGCTTGCCGAGGCGCTGACAGTTCCGCCAAACACCACCCCAAAGCTGGCCACCCTGGAGAGCCCCGACTGCTCCGACCTCCACCCCCACACCCTGTATACCTTAGCCCTCTTACTACTACTGTCACCCTCACTCTTACCCTCTCACCAGCCCCCCCCCCGTTGGAGAACATAATACCTTTACTGGCCAATCAAACAGACATACCACATCACACAGCATTATTGATGACGACAGACACATGGAACACAGCACCAATGGTGACCCTGACCACTAGGTAGTCTACTCCTGGCCCCGACAGTCCCTACTGCTGCTTGGCGCTTCCGTTCTTCGCCAGTGTTGTGGCCATGGCGGCTTGCCCCCCGCTCCCCAGCCGCACGTAGCCTCGGTACTCCCGGCTCTTCCATCTCCCCATGTCCTTGATCTGGGACTCGGTGGCTCCTCCTTTGGCTGCCGCCATGGCCGCCCCAATGCGGAAGCTGTGCCCTGAGATCGCCCCACTCGGCATCCCCGCCGACTCCAGCGCGATCTTCACTTCCCTGACGAAGTCTCTCCTGGATAGCGGCTTCCCACCCAACCTGAAGAAGGGGCCCTCACCGTCCTTCCTCAGCACCAGGTATCTCAACAGGGCCTTCACGGGACATAACTCCTGCCCCATCCTGCCCAGCGTCACATTTGCTCCCTTCCTCAGCCTGTCGGTCTTTGACTCCTTAATGTGGAGCGTCACCATCTGAGGATTCTCCAGAGCGTCCACTGTGACGTCATTGAAAGTGAGGTGGGCTGCTTTATCAAACTTCCCGTCATCAGGTGCCAATGCCTCCCCTGCTCTCAGGCACCCGAACTAACAGGCGCACGCTGCCGCCCACAGCACCACCCCTCTGTCGCCCTGGCGACCCCATGTCTTCCGCAACGCCTCCATGTGCGCTGGTGTCACAGGGTCCCTCACTAGCCCCACCTGGCCCTTCTCCGCCGCTCTCCTGGCTACGCCCCTTCGGACTTGTCCCAGCCTTGCCATTGCTGCCCAACTTGGCGCCGGCAGCCCCGCCCTAATCTGGCCCTGTCTCAGGCCTGCCAAGTGGTGGTTAACCGTGGAGGCTTGCACCCCCTCATCGGCCACCGTCACTACGTGTGCGATCGCCTTGTTCTCGGTCACGGGGAGCGGGTCCTCGCCCATCCTGCGGCACAGGTATTCATACCTTCTCCAGACCCCTTCATACTGCCGCTCCGTCTTCGGAGCTATGCCCTTTCGGAAGTAAACTGCTGCAGATCTAGCCACTGCCGATCTGACCAATTCTCGCTCCCTGTAACCATCAACTCCAGCACTCGGTCCGGCACCGCCTGCTGCTCCCCGTCACTGACCTGCATGGCAATACGAGCAGACGTCAACCTCCCTCTGGACAGCTCGTCTGCCGCGACGTTGTCAACCCCCCTTACGTGTTCTGCTAACAGCACGAACTCTCCCGTTGCCTCCATGAAAGCCAGGCACCGCCTGAGGTGCATCGCTTGCAGCTGCACGACCCCGACCTCAGGGTTGCCACCACAGCCATGTTGTTGCAGTGGAACAATACCGTCTTTCCTCTCCACAAGTGGCCCCACACTGCTGTCACCACGACAATTGGCAACAGCTCCTTAGGCATGATGTTCCACTGCCCAGCTGCCGGCAGCCGCTCCCAGCTCAACTGGAACCATCTGGTTCCCATGACCCGGATGCGTCCGTCCACAGTTCCAGTTGCGGCTCCTCTGCTGCCACCACCGACCTCATCATGGCTGTCCCATTCCAGTGCAAGCCAAACCTGCGCCACCACTCCAGGTCGGCCCTGGCCGCCACATTGAGGCGTACTCTCCTATCTAGGCTCCTTACCGTGGCGCTGAGGTCCAGCAATCTCCTCATGAACGACCTCCCTGCCCTGACTGCTCTGCAGGCATGGCTGAGGTGTCCCACTACAAACAGGAGCTCCCGCTTCCTGCACGACTTCATCCCTCTCCACTCCTCCAGCTTCTTCCTCAGGCCGAGCAGGCGCTCCCGTGGCAGCCTGACCTCACCCTGCTGAGTGTCTAGCTCCATACCCAAGAAGGTCAGCACCACGGCTGGACCCTCTTCCTTGCCGTCATCCAGTGGCATACCCAATCTCCCACATACCTCCTTGAAGGCTCTCAGGGACCTGGCGCACTCGCCTGTTCCCGGTGCCCCCACCGTCACGAAATCGTGATATAGTGGCGCAGCCACCCGGTGAACAGTAACGGGGCCGACCTCAGCCCAAACGGGAGTGTCCCATCCACGAATGTGGTTCCTTGCCACTCCATGCCCAGCAGCCACCTGTCGTCCGGATGCACCGGTACATTGCGGTACGCCTTCTTGACGTCTGCTTTCGCCAGCTCGGCCCCTCTGCCCACCTTGAGCACTTGCTCCACCACATGGTCCACCGACATGTAGTGCAGGCTGGACCACTCCTTGCACACACCCTCATTGACACTCCCCCCATCTGTGGTCGACAGGTCGACTATGAGCCGCCACCTACCAGGCTTCCCTTTCTTCGGGATCACCCCGAACGGGCTGCAGTGCACCTTGGCCACATCCGCTGGCCTCACTCTCCAGACCCTGCCGGCCTCCACCTCCTCGTCCAAGTACTCCTGGATCACTGCTGTCTGTTCCCTGGCGGAGCACATGTTACCTCTACACCTCCTGAGTTCTCTCACGCTCTGATCGTGGCCCACGCGGAATCCCTGTCGGATTCCCCTCACCAGGAACTGCACCCACTCCTTGTCGGGGTGATCTTCTAACTCCCACTGTTGCCACACCAGCGGTGTTATCACAGCCTCCGCACCTTTAAGCGGCCTGCTCCTCCTCCCTCCAGAGACCCACTCCAGCTCCAGCAGCTGAGCCTTGTACTGGTACCCTAGGTCAACACATAATGACTCCACTCAGTACTCATGTCTCCGGGAGGCTACTTGTGGTGTGTGTGTGTGCGGTCCTAGCTCCTACCCCCCTTTACCTACTCTCTACTAGCCTACACCCCTTTACCTACTCTCTACTAGCCTACACCCCTTTACCTACTCTCTACTAGCCTACACCCCTTTACCTACTCTCTCTACTCTCTCTAACCGACACCCCTTTTACCTACCCGTCCCTACCCACTCCCCAACCCCCTTCATTCTCATTGACATCATCATTGTAATAATGTATTCCACCCCGCACATCATGGGAATGACTCACAACAATACAAGTGATACTATAATATGTTAACAATATGATGGACTGCTATCCAGCTTCCAGTAGCCTCGGCCCACTCTTTTAGACCTTGACCTCACGCTCGGCCTCTACATTCCTTGGTCCTTTCAGACATCTCGTAGCTGGGTGGTCTCCTCTACACCCATAGCAGGTGTGGGCAAAACGACATTGCTGGCCATAGCCGCAACTCCCGCCTTTGTTGAAGCGGAAGCACGCCCCCGGCTGCCTCCTGTCTCTCTTCTGCCTACTGCCGGCTTGAGCTGGCCCTCCAACCCGGCTGCCACCGCCGCTTCCTCCTCTGGCCTGACCAGCTGATGGGAGCGTGAGCTCTCTTACCAGCAGCGCCGCGTCCATCACGGCCCAGTTCCTGTCAGGTCTGCCTGCTGCCGCCATGCGAAAGCACCGGTCATACCGGGCAACACACTCCCAGCGGTGTCTCCTGGCTGTCTCCGCAATGGCCTCTCTATAGGCGCGGAGCTGGTCAGCCAACTCTGGCCTGGTCTCCAACCTGGCCTTCTCGAACAGGGAGAAACAGGTCCCCCACCATGAGGCATCCGGGACCTCCCGAGGGCCAGCTCTCCTTCTAGCATCTCCTGCAGGACTCTCCGGCAACTCGTCCGTCTTCTCCGGCTTGCTCACAAGCCATGACCCTTCCTTTCGTCCCCCGTCGAAGATGGGGAACTCCGTGAACTCAACGAATTCACCCCTCTGAATTTGTTTCACTGTCTTCCTGGGGAGCGCAGGCAGTCCTTCCACCAGGTGCACCTTGTCCGACGTGTTGCTCTCACGCCCCACCCGCTCCCCTTCCAACAGGGGACGGACCAGCACCTTCTGCAGCCAGTCCGCGGCGCTCCTCTCCGGGGAGCAGCCTCCTGACCTCACTCCACTCTCTCGCAGCTCCTCTGTGCGAGGCTCCACGTGGCCTACTCTCACAAAAAAGAAAACATACGACACCAACATGACTCCCATGCTGAGGGGAACACTCTTCCCCGGCCCTTCGTTCTGGCCTGTCGTACCCCCTTCCCTGGCCCGAGCCAGCTTCACTGACCCTCTGGCCTACCTCCAAGGAGGGTTCTCTGACCTCTCCCCCTGATTCAGCCACTTTACCTTGCCCCTGGCCTACCTCCAGGGAGGGGTCACCCGACCACTCCTCCCCCGTATCAGCCCCTTCCTTTGCCTTTTGGCCTACCTCCGAGGAGGGGTCGTCAACCCCACTCTCCCTGCTTCAGCCACTGACCCCGGCCTACCTCCGGGGGCGGGTCACCGGACTGCGCCCCCTGCTTCAGCCACTGACCCCAGCCTACCTCCGGGGGCGGGTCACCAGACTGCGCACCCTGCTTCGGCCAATTCCTTTGAACCTGTCCTACCTCCAGGGAGAGGGTCAAATCGCCCCCTCTCCCTCCTTCGCCGCTCTTGGTTTCAACTCTTCCCCCCTCCCTCCCCCCCTCCCCCCTCCCCCCCCCCCCCCCCCCCCCCATCCCCGTTACCTTGACCTTATCCCTTAGTGTTGCATGGTTGGTACTTCCGGCCATTGGCTATGCCGTGGCACTCACCTCCCCCGCCCCTGCGACAGGGGCGGACAGGGGCGGGGGGACCCTGTGCATGATCTCTTCTAACCCAGGCACCGGCCATATCAGCCCCCTTTCTCCTGTTTTCCTTGCCCGTTGGGCTCAATAGTGGTCACGCCCAGGTAAACCTGGGCGGAGCGAGCACCAGGGACACCCTTGCTAGCTGCCAACTCGGCTCCCCACCCCGTTTGTGTGGTGTCCCTTAACTCCGTAACTACAAAATGCTCGCCCTCTAAGCCCATACTCCCGTTCCCTTTGGCCCTGCGACCTACCCTCCTCTGGGGTTCCTGGCTCTCCTGGTCTCTCGAGCATTCGCTCCATGAACGCATCCATCCTGGCTCCCTGCGCCGCCACCGTCCTCTCTAGTTCTAATAAGCGCCCACCTTCTTCTAATAAGCGCCCACCTTCATCCGTATCCCGTCCATCTTCACCTTCCATTTCAATCAGTCTGCGCTTACCCAGGCCTCTCCTCCTCTTGGGCCTGTTCTCCTCGTCCTCCATGACAACAGTTTCGCTGGCGGCTCTGCTGCCGCCCGCTGCTCCCGTTTTCTTACTGTCGTTCATTTACTTTCTTTTAGATTGACTTGGTCACACCCCTGGCGCATGCGCCCTCTATACCATTTCAGCATGCCCCGCCGCCCGGGGCGTGCCTTGCTTTATTTACTTCCGTTGGTAACCTCGATACGCTTCTCTGGACCTGCCGTGACGTGCAGGGCAATAATTCTTCATCACTCACCGGTTCTTCTGAACTTCCATCAATTATGGTGGGTGGGTGAAGAGCAGAAATGGCATGCAGAAGTGCTGATATGTGGGTACAACTAGCCGACTTCCTATTGAAATAATATGATGTATTTGTAATATTGAGATGAATATTTTATATTACATTAATATTATCTTATTGCTTTAGTTCTTTTATTATAACAAATACTTCACATTTATTTATATTATTTATTTCATTTAATGGTGTAAGTTAATAACTGTGCAGAAAAAATTAAACATATCCAGCATAATTAATAAAAGACATACCCAGCTGCACATTCACAAGTAGCTAGTCTGACTGAAGTGACCTCTTCCTTACGACCCAGCTGGATGTATGTGTTATATACACCAGTTTTCACGGAAGGCTTCATTTTGCACTTAACATGGCAACACAGTGGGTTGTTAGTGTTAACTTGAAGTTCATCGACTCTGCCAGAGGCCCAGTGAGTATATCCACGTGACAATGCCCGAAAAGCAGCTTGATCACCTATAAGGCCAACATGCCCAGCTAAGTAGGTATAAAGTAAACCTAAAAAAAGGGTGGGAAAATGTAATAAAAATTAACAACAAAATGCACATCAAATTCACTTTATAAGGCATTACACTCATCAATTCTTTGTAAAATTTACCATGGCTTACGCGAGGAACAAAAGCAGCAACGGATTGGTAATTCTCACTGGTTACAATCGTCCAACCAGTAAGAGGTGGAGAAGGAATAGATGGAAGAGAAACTTGTTTCCCTGACTCATTTAGTGCCTTGTATTTCTTGTACAAGTAAGACCCATCCACATCAATGACAGGCACTTTATCAGAATCTGCTTGCCTTATTCTACCATTTAAATATGTGACCGTCTATAGGAAAACCAGGCACAACGCGGCACCCTTCGAAAAAAAATTTTTTGCACTTACAGAGTTGTCGGCGTCCAGATATTGAGCTCTCCAAGTTTTATCGTCGTAGCTTAAGTCGTTCCCGCTTTAATAGACCTAACCGTTCCCTTCCGTCGGCTTGAAACAATACATTTTTAAGAAATCGATCGATCTTTTCTCGATATTTACGCACGCCGCGGTTGTGCCCGGTTTTCCTGTAGACGATCACATATAATGATAGTGGACATTTGCATCATATACTAACCAAACAGCTAATAACTGCAACCTTACTTGTCAATCACATCTTTTTTCTCAAAGAATTGGAAACTTTGATTCCTCTGCAAAGGAGCCACCATCGCAAAACTGCAAGGGGGTGCTTCTCAAATGGTTGTGACAGTTCAGCCCCAGGTATATCTGAAGCATCTAGTCGGATTCCTTCCATCACTTCTGAACTGCCACTCTCTCCCCCTAGGGAAACCACCATAGAAACCATAGAGTTGCTTTGTCCTGAACTACCGACAGAAAACTTTTTTTTTAAATAACTTTTACCAAGCTAGCATTCGTTAAAATAGAATACAACCGTCATAGACAATATAGCACGAGTTTAAAAATAAAGTTTACAAGCATCCAATACATTCTCTATGGGATCCAGAGCATCCACGCGTGACATCATCAAATCAATTAACATTCCTTCTGCTACCGCGCAAGTGGCCTATTGAAGATATTGGACTACATGTTATTCCATACCTGCTCAACATGTTAGCTCCACTGAGCCCATGTTAATGTATATAATTGAAGCCACATTTAGCAAGCAGAGGAGATGGTAGGTTGACTAATCCATCACCATTAGCCTGATGCTAATTTGTAATTTCTATTCCCAACACCTTAATGAAGCTTTATACCAAATTCTAAGCTAGATTTTCTTTACTGTCATGTTGATTTTTTTTTTAATTTACAATTACTTATGACAAACTACGTAATAGCCTTGAAGATTACATCAAATCATCCATAATCTTACAGAATAATTCAGGTTAAAATGTAGTTTTGAGTATAATGAATCATAATGTTCTTATGCCTTGTTTGCAATATTGCACAGCTCTTGCCAAAGTGGTTAAAAATAACCCCCTCAGTAGCCTCTGTGAACTAACTAGAGGTAACCCCCTCAGTAGCCTCTGTGAACTAACTAGAGGTAACCCCCTCAGTAGCCTCTGTGAACTAACTAGAGGTAACCCCCTCAGTAGCCTCTGTGAACTAACTAGAGGTAACCCTCTCAGTAGCCTCTGTGAACTAACTAGAGGTAACCCCCTCAGTAGCCTCTGTGAACTAACTAGAGGTAACCCCCTCAGTAGCCTCTGTGAACTAACTAGAGGTAACCCCCTCAGTAGCCTCTGTGAACTAACTAGAGGTAACCCTCTCAGTAGCCTCTGTGAACTAACTAGAGGTAACCCTCTCAGTAGCCTCTGTGAACTAACTAGAGGTAACCCCCTCAGTAGCCTCTGTGAACTAACTAGAGGTAACCCCCTCAGTAGCCTCTGTGAACTAACTAGAGGTAACCCTCTCAGTAGCCTCTGTGAACTAACTAGAGGTAACCCCCTCAGTAGCCTCTGTGAACTAACTAGAGGTAACCCCCTCAGTAGCCTCTGTGAACTAGAGGTAACCACCGCAGTAGCCCTGTTGAACTCGAGGTAACCCCCTCCAGTAGCCTCTGTAACTAGAGGTAACCCCCTCAGTATCCTCTTGAGCTAGAGTTAACATCTCCCCTCAGTCAGCCTCTGTGACCTAAGTAACCCCCTCAGTATCTCGTGAACTAGAGTAACCCCGTTCATACCATCTGTGACTAGAGGTAACCCCCTCATAGCCTCTGTGAGGGTCAGAGGTACCCCCTCATTAGCCTCTGTGAACAGAGGTAACAACCCCCCAGTAGCCTCTGTACCTAGAGGTAACCCCCTCAGTAGCCGCTGTGGACTATTTACCCCTCAGTAGCCTCTGTGACCTAGAGGTAACCCCCATCATAGCCTCCTGTGAACTAGAGTAACCCCCTCAGTACCTCTTGTACTAGAGGTAACCCCTCAGTATGGCCTCTGTTAACGAGAGTACCCCCTCAGTAGCCTCTTGAGCTAGAACCCCTCAGTAGCCTCTGGTGAACTTGGTGGCGGTAACCACCCCTCATAAGCCTCTGTGAACTAGATGTAAACCCCCTCAGTAGCCCTGTGAACTAGAGGTAACCCCCTCGTAGCCTCTATGATCTAGGGTCACACCCCTCAGTATCCTCTGTGAACTAGGGTAACGCCCCCGCAGTAGCCTCTGTGAACTAAGTAACCCCCCAGTAGCCTCTGTGAACTAGAGGTAACCCCCTCAGTAGCCTCTGTGAACTAACTAGAGGTAACCCCCTCAGTAGCCTCTGTGAACTAACTAGAGGTAACCCCCTCAGTAGCCTCTGTGAACTAACTAGAGGTAACCCCCTCAGTAGCCTCTGTGAACTAGAGGTAACCCCCTCAGTAGCCTCTGTGAACTAGAGGTAACCCCCTCAGTAGCCTCTGTGAACTAGAGGTATTGCATCCAAACTCATACAAAAAAAAACTGCTGCTTTCCCCTTTACTTCCCAATTTTAGTGATGCAGTATGACTCAATTGAGCAGGTGACAGTTTTTTTTTTAAGCACACGTAAGCCCTAAAACCTATGATGCAGTGTCTACTTGTCTTGTCTTCTACATGGTAGTAATGTAAGCTATGAGAAGTGTGCTTGACAAGGTCAACTTTTTCGGACCAAGGTTCCAGAATTGTTTATTCATTGAAATAATTGTAACAATTGTTTGCTGTTGTCAGGTTAAAAAATTGCTAAGGGAGGTTAGTCAGTGGGGGGAGGGGGAGTAGTCTCCAGACCTTTACCAACCCCAGGGAAAGGGTATGAAGATACGGCCATACCAAATTTGTTCTGCCACACATATGACAGCAGTCAATTCCTATTAGCACATTACCGCGAATGGCCCTCCTCAATTACAAGTGTGAAATTCCTGCAGCGTTCGCCACCCTTCAGCTAGGTTAGCAGAAGCTCGATTAGCAAACATGGCTAGTTTGGTATCTGTCTACTGCATTGGCTGTGGAGATGGTCTCTCTCAAACAAGAAAGGAAGACAAGCCCAGTAGTCTGACAGCAAGAACAGAAACTTGTCAGAATCCATCTGTCCAGTGTGGTTGATACAATTGTGTGGGGGCTAATACCCAAAGGCCCCTTGTTGTACAAGATACATAGCTATGTACTGGCGTGTTGTGCAAGTCGAGGAGTTGATATTGGTAAAGTGTCGTCGAAATTATTTGGACAGTTTGCCTGGTAAAGCATCAGCAAATTTGAATCAGTCGGTAAAGTGTCGTCTATTGTTTACTAATTTCTGCTGGTTCAGCAAGTTACTAAAGTTACTGATGGATTGCAGTCTGGCTGTATAGTCTCATCTTGTGCTTTCTTAAGAATGAGTAGCACTAGGAATAAGGTATAGAGCATAATCTACTACTGTGTGTTACCTTTCAGCAGAGCTTCTTTGTCCTTAGCCTACAGGTTCTGCCCCCAATACCATCAGGTCTCTGGGAGCTCCTCCTGTAAATAAGTTATCTATAATCTAGCTATAGTGTGTGTCTTCTAGCTTTGAATACTCACATTTTCTGCTGTTATCTTAGCCTGTGGCTACAAGACCAGTGCCTCCTCCACCTTCAGGGGCAGCTCCTAACCCTCCAGTAAATATACACAAACTCACCATTTGTATGCTCACTGTTACTTCTTGTCTTTGATCCTGTTCTAGCCTGTGGCTTCAAGACCATATCCTCCACCTACATCAAGTACTGCTCCTTCCAAGCCTGTACATAGTGAAGCTATTTGGTAGCACATTCAAGGCTGTAGCGATTTACTGACCTGTGTTCTTGTATGTATGTGTGTGTGTGTGTGTTAGCCTGTGGCTTCGAAACCGGTACTTAAACCAACTCCATCTAAACCACCAGTAAATTTACATTAGCAATATTTGGTTGGTATTTATGAGGACTCCTCCTGTTTCACTTTGTATTGCAGCCTGTAGTGACACGCCCACAACCTCCACTGCCACCAAGTGCTGCTGTTTCTTCCAAGCCATCTGGACCCCCTAAGCCCCCTGCTCCTGCTTCTAAATCAGGCCCCATGAAGCCCCCTGCACCTACAGCCAGACCAGGGCCCACCAAGCCACCGGCACCAGTGGCAACCTCACGCAACATTACTAGTCCTACCAATCCCTCTAAACCACTGCCCCCAACAGCCAGACCCGAGCCTAGCAGACGGTCTTCTCAAGACAGAGGTTCTTCCAAAAACCCTTATGCCACGCCTGCTTCCAGGAAGTTGGCCCCTAGTAAACCAGAGTCTTCCGCTCCTCCTCGTCTTCCCCCGCGCCCGACTCCTGGACACCCTCTCTACAAATATGTGGTGAGTACTTGAGGAAGAGTGATCTGATGTAGTGCCTGCCATAGGACCTTAAAGTGAAAGGGTTAATGCCAGTTGTTTGTTAGGCAGGATTAAGAATCAGGTAGTTGTTGATTTTACACACATCAGCCGTGTTTGAAATGTTCTTATGTGATGTTGACTCAAAGCATTCACTCATTAAGATTGTGTCAGTTCATATTTATGTGTTGTATGTGTGTAGTGTTCGGAGCCTCACGGTATAGCCAACACTCATCACGATGCAAATGACGAAGATGAACTCTCATACCAGGTAAGCGAGCCACACATATCTACATACTCAAGCAATAGGTATGGGATATCATAGTAAGAGTTTATGCGACCCCTTTTGGGATCTCACACAAGTCACTGTTATACATATTGACTCCCTTAAGATGAATCTACATCAGTTCCCCTGCCAAAATGCTTTCATGAAACTGATAATTATAGATACCCGATCTTTCTTCTCTGAAATCTTCATTTCAATTGTTTCAGTTCTTTTCAACATTTTATTTTTCCCCATCTCTGAATATTATTACTAGGGTTACTAACCTTACCTGTATCTTGTGTGTGCATGTGTGGACATGCATGTACATGTAGGAGGGAGATGTGATAGAACTGATAGATAAGGTGGATGACTACTGGTACTACGCTGCCAATGCTGACACAGGACTGTGTGAGGGACTCATCCAAGCCAGCGACATCAACATTGTGAAGAGGATCCCAGGGAAGACGACTGTGGAGGGATTCGAGGACGGACCATGTGCAGTGGCAACTCACAAATTCGAAGGACGTGAGTTACTTATACAAGTGTGACAAAGTGGGTGTGGTGAGGTGGTAGGTAAAGTTGGGTGTGGCACATGAGTGGTGTGACCTCTGAGACTGAAAATAATCTTGGGAATATTGTTGTGAGCAATTGTATTAGCTAATACGGACTTTATTATTATTCATAGGTGGGGAATTAATCACATGCGCGCTTACCTAGACACACACACACATACATACACAACTTGTGGTTCAAATGGTAACATTAGTGCAAGAGGTATGGATACTTCATGCCATATCCTTGAGAGGGAAACAATGATGAGGAGTTGTATTGATGTATTTTGATCCATCATATGTTTGTGTGTGTATGTGTGCGTATATTAGAATCATTTGAGGAACTTTCATTTGAGTCCGGAGAACTAATCATGCTTAAATCTCACTATGGGAAGAGCTGGTTTAGAGGGAAGCTCATTAATGGCAAAGAAGGAATCTTCCCCATGAATTTTGTGGAAGTAGTGGTGAGTCGATAGGTAGGAATACACTAACCTAACAATACATAACTACATACACAATGTGGGCTTCAGGTTAGTCCCATGTGAGCTATTGTAGTTGTTGTCTGGTTAGGTCATAGCGATGGCCGGCCATGTTTCATTCTCAAGCCACTAATGTCTGTAAACTTGTGTAAATTAATTTATGGTTTCTAAAGAGACTAGGGTGCTCCGTTAGAGCATTCCTTCATGACACAGGAGTTGGTGGGCACTTCAGCATTAGAGTAGCTTCTCATGTCAGAAGACACTTCACAGTTTGTTAGTGGGTTGATGAATGGTTACCATGTACTTGTCATTGTCACCTCGTGATTTACAGGAGGAGCTTCCAGAGAGTGCTTATGAAGAGCCAGCATCTAAAAAGAAAGAAGACCAGGCAGCTGCAGTTAGTATTAGGTAAGGGTGGTTTTGAATATTTTATAAAAGTTTGGGCTGGGGGGAAGGACCAAGTAAGTTTTTCATAGCATGAGTGAGAGGTTTAGAACAGTTTCAGGAGCACAAGAACACCTCACCATGTTGTTGTAGTTTCTATGAAAGTTACTTCATGACTAGCTCTATAGTTGTTTAACATTGGCCGGTTAGGAAAACTACTACTACTACTACTACTATTACATGTAAACACGCACATACACTTGCTGTACATAGAGAAGCTCTATTTTCCTCTCTTCTGTCTTTCACACTTGAAGTCACACCACTTTATTGTACACACACACAAGTTAGTTAATGAGCCAGTTTGGGATCTACTCTTTGATAAATAGTTTTCACATGTGATAAAAGAATGAAACAAAGCACTCCTCCTGATCTCCTATTTCACACTTCATTAAGTTTAGTAGACGTTTCCTTTTTATTATTACCAATGCCACACATTGTACCTACACACACACACACACACACACACACACAGTGGCCCGTACTGTGAAGTGTTGTTCTCGTTCGCTGCTGAGAGTCCAGGAGAACTAGACTTGGCAGAGGGTGACATTGTGGAATTAGTGAGGAGAGAGAATGAGGAGTGGCTGGTGGGGAGACTGGCAGGCAGAGAAGGAAGCTTCCCACAAGACTTTGTCAAAATTATTAAAGACTTTCCCCCTGGGTGGCAACACAAGGATTCTGTGAAGGCAGATAGGAGTTCTGCTAGTCTTCCTCCAGCTGTGACAGGCAAGTTTACTTAGGGATTTGATCTAGTGTGTGTGTGTATTGGTGTCTCTTCTAGTGGCCCTCTCATCTGTTTGTATACTTACTTGTGCACACAATAATAGTGTGTGTATGTGTGTGTGTGTGTGTGTGTGTGTGTGTGTGTGTGTGTGTGTGTGTTATGACAATACTTGTATTTGCTACCTCAGGAGTACCTACCAGTACTGCACTCTACGACTTTGATGGCCAGGATGGAGAACTGTCCTTCAAGGTAGGCTAGACCAACCACGCCACGGGTCACTTCTCATACTGTGTGTGTGTGTGTGTTGTGTGTGTGTGTGTGTGACAGGCTGGTGATAAGATCCAGGTGGTGGCCAAGGTAAATGATGAGTGGGTGGTGGGGAAGATAAGAGGTTCGGAAGGATTGTTCCCAATGAGCTTCGTGGACTCTGTCCCCTCATCACTGCCACCAGTGGAAGAAAACAAGAAAGAAGAAAAGAAAGTGAGTTAACCTGACTTTGTTTATAATATTGAATGTAGAGAGAGGGAGAGAGAGAGCTTGAATTGTCGTGTGTTGTTGCAATAGAGTTGGTATTGTCATCAACTTCATGTCTTTGTTGTTGCCACTCGAGTCATCCAATTAAGCACCAGTCACTATTGGTACACTAGATAGTCTAAACTACCTGCACTTGAAGCCGTTACAACTTGCAGTCTATTTGTGACCCTGTTAAGTTAAAGGTAGTGTTTGTGTGTGCAATAAATGGGTGTACCGGCGGGACGGATGTGCTGGTGAAGGTGACTGTTGGTTTTTAGTATGTTGTGCTTAATCAATAATGTAGAAAAAGTCTTTTTTATGTCTTCCTTAGCACACACACTACACAAATGCGCACACATGCACACGCATGCATGCACTCAAAGGTACATGTACATTTAATCCTCTCTATTGATAGCTGATTCCCAACTCATTAATTAAATAGTTGTAAGCCTAGCTACTATTAGAGTTTCATAGTGAGAAATATGGGCTAAGGAAGCCATGCATACATGTTCATGGTAGGAATACATCCACTGTTCTATATAGTGATTGAAGAATGCTGGTATTTAGTTGTGAAGTATTATTAGTTGCAGGTGTACCATTTCTTCTTTACGTACACATCTTGTGAGTTATGTTTAATTTTCACCTTTTGTTTCCCCACCAAATTTTGTACGCTTCCACTTTAACAGGAACCCACAGGTCTTTGCAAAGCTCTGTACGAGTTCACAGGAGACAGCGGAGAAGAACTGAACTTTGTGGCCGGAGAGAGCATTGTAACACTGGAGAAAGTAAATGAGGAATGGCTGAAGGGACGCATAGGAACACGGGAGGGCATGTTCCCAGTGGCTTTTGTAGAGGTCATCACAGAGTTACCAACTTCACCGGCACCCCCCAGCCCTCAAAAGACTACTCAGCAAACGTCTGCAGCTTCACGGGATAGTAAGTCACATGAAAGATGGGTATTGTTGTTGGCAAGATTTGTTCATCTATACCACTGCCTTGCCAGACAACTGCAACTATGAGTGGGCAGTGTTCATTACAGGGACTTCAGTGTATATCCAATGGCCCCATTAGTCACTAATATGAAGGAGGTCTAATTGCTTGTTGCAATACTCGAGCCAAGATCACATGATGTTATGTTTGTAGTTGAGTGCACATGTCCAGTGAGTCAGGAGCTGTAGGCACGCTGACCTGGATTAATATATGGGGTTGTAATGTGGTGGTTTGATAAACTGTTATGGCTTTGAGACAACCCACAAAAAAAGAGGGCTTTTTCTTTACCCTAGAGTATTGAGAAAACCCATGTTCAGATAACTTAGATAATATACTGCAACTATGAGTGGGCAGTGTTCATTACAGGGACTTCAGTGTATATCCAATGGCCCCATTAGTCACTAATATGAAGGAGATCTAATTGCTTGTTGCAATACTTGAGCCAAGATCACATGATGTTATGTTTGTAGTTGAGTGCACATGTCCAGTGAGTCAGGAGCTGTAGGCACGCTGACATGACCTGGATTAATATATGGGGTTGTAATGTGGTGGTTTGATAAACTGTTATGGCTTTGGGACAACCCACAAAAGAGAGGGCTTTTTCTTTACCCTAGAGTATTGAGAAAACCCATGTTCAGGTAACTTAGATGATATACTAATACGTACATGTAATTGTGTTTAGAAGTTGGCAAGAAGGTGACACAACCTTTAATGGACGACCTCATGCCAAAAGGAATAGCACTGAGTGATTTCCAGTCAAGTGACATCACATTCTCAGTAAGTAAGAATACATAATATATCCCAGTCAGTATGAACAGCATGTGGTGCTAGTTTATTGCTATAACTTGGATGGCTACTGACAGTGGGAGTTGGTCTAGTAAGATCACCACACGGAACCAGTAAATTAATAATGTCAACAATCTCCAAGAAAGTCTGGTGTGGAATGGCTTGCCATGAATTATTTATGCATATTATAAGTTTTCAATTGCAGCTGCAATTCCTTATAATATTGTGACCTCTTCCCTCTGCATCCTCTCTCTCTCTCTCTCATCCACCCAGACTGGAGATGTTCTCTTACTACTGACCAAAGAGCCCGGCAACAAGTTCATGGGAGAGAATACTAGAACTGGTGACTTGGGCACATTCCCTGCTAGCTACGTGGACGTGAAAGTTCCACTACCTTGACCTCTACTTGTCACCACATCTCAAGTGGTGTTTTGTTCATGTACCAATTAAAATATCACAGCTCATCGCCAGGTGACATTCTGTTGTGTTTCTAATTTATAAAATGCTCTTACTCCATTCAGTTCAAGTTTTTCCTTTTTATACTTCATGTTGCAAATAAATATTGATTTATAAAATAAATTAAAATGAGTCAGTGCTAGTAATTTGAGGGGATGATCGTATTTTCCAGTCATGATATCAAATTTCTAGTGCCGAAGTGGATATGTGAATCGTAAAGAATTGGCTCTAAACTTATCTTCCTTGGAGAAGTTTCAGTGTATACTCGTAAATGACGAACAGAGCTCCATTGGCTGGAAATGATCGTATGATTGTGGGGAGCAAACCACGATAGAGCACCATCAAGCCTACATCCACAAAGAAATATGTCATTACAGACATGCACACATGCATGGAACAGAGCCAAGATGGCCCGATTCCCTAGTTTATCAAATATCAACTGCCACAATAGGCCCAGTCAATGTGTGTGTGTGTGTGTGTGTGTGTGAAATGTCGTCAAACCACAGGCATTAAAGTTCCAAGCCATTGACTTGAGTGTACTCTACATGCACACACAAACTTACCTTCACTGCGAACTATTTCCACCAGTGATCGCCACAAGGAATTGGAATACTCTCCCCTCACCTAAACATTTAGGTAAGTATATAGATCAACAAATAATACAACTTAACAAGACTACAACAACAACAACAACAACCAACTACACCAACTGGCTACTTTCAAAATATAAAGGTATTTTTAAAATACAAGGCAATATACAGGTACTTATATAAAACAACATACAGACACTTTCAATACAAGGCAATATACAGGTACTTATATAAAACAACATACAGACACTTTCAATACAAGGCAATATACAAGTACTTATATAAAACAACATACAGACACTTTCAATACAAGGCAATATACAAGTACTAGGAATATACAAGTGTACTTTCAAATATAAAACAATATACAGGTACTTTCAAATACAAGACAACATGTGTACATGTGCTCTCCAATACAAGCAGTATACTGGCTTTAGTTTGACTGGCACAATGACCTCTGGTTGAAAACAGTATTGCATTGTGTAATACAAAAGACAACAACAATACCTGAATTCTTGACTTGACACTGTCAAAAGGGAACACGAAGCCCCAGAAGCAACACCCAGCCAGTCCCCCAGCTAGACCTGTTCTCCAGATACCTATAGTGCCAACACACCAGCACATAACAACAGAGAAACACATGTGATATAAGTACATGCTAAAAATTAATGCACACAAACACGTGGGTGAATGATTATGTAGCCACCATGGTCAAGTTCTGCACAACCAGATCTTTCATGTTGCACTTACTTAATTTATCTGTGCTTTCTCCTTTGGGTGTCAGTAATTTGATACTTGCATTATAGCCTGTGAAAAAGCAGAAATACCCCGGCATTTCTCGGGCCCAAGTACTGCTGAGTCCTCTGTACATCCCCACCACTCCGTCTTCCTTCAAAATGGACCGAACTGCCTGTAATGGTGTCCACTGACCCTTTCCGTTTAACCTGCTTGTTTGCATTCTGCACTTGACCAGTTCACACGGTGAAATAGCAGAGGCAGAGAAGAAGCTGGCCATGCTGCCAGCCAAGGCTAGTTGGTGCACACTCATGTCTGATCTAGACTCGGCTCCAACTGCCCACTGGACTGCACTTTGACAGTGACTGTAGCACAGAAACAGTACGGCGTTCTCTGCAACGTTACTAACAATAGCTGGGACAGCTCCAGCGTAGAATCCTCGCAGTTTTTCCTCCACCAACGTCTTCTTCACTGAGTGATAAAGCGTGGTGTAGATATGGGGGTAAGTCTGCATTTTCACTTTAATTGTATCCAATGGCTGTCCCGCCGCGACGCAGGCTAATCCACCGAACGCACCAGCTATAAAACTCTCCATTTCTATAATTCCACTCTAACAGATCACTTCAGTCTAGTAAATCACTGAGGTCTGACCTACCATATTTCTCCATGCGCAGGCCAGGCCTCTGCGGTGAAATTTGCTGTATCACACCACTATAAATAACAATTATATTCATCAGCATCAAGTAAAGTTGAGGTTTAGTTTCCGTTCGTATTATTTTTCAATGAAGTGAAAAGGCGCCGTTTACCCGCCATTTTTGAATGCCCACCGCGAACTTTGCACCCGCTGCTGAGCCCTTACTGTCCCTGCGAAGAAGAGAGTTGCGTATCGATTTGTTGAGAGTTAAGTGTTGCTGAGTAGTGTGTAATCCTCTCTGGCGACCATGTCTGTACCCACTCGTTCACTTTCAGCCCAATATCCGATAGACTACACGCCATACCCGCCGGTTCTTTTGATGTTCCACCCTTGTATGGAGAAGATGGCTCATAGGCTCGCCAAAGAAACCGCTGTGCAAACAGTGTTATCAATCATGGAGGAGTCTTCCCAGCAGGTAACTTCTAAGGTATCAGATTGCTGTCATCAATCTATTTATTGACTGTAGAATGCAAAAGTTCGCTCAGTTGAGTTGTGGGACCATGTGAAATGGGGAAGTTTCAAAGATGGATGGCCAAACACATTCATTGATGATGTGCATACCATTGCAGGAAGAGATGGTAAGCTGTGGAAAACTCAGACACAAAGTTAGCAAATAGCACTTGTACAGCTATTCTATTCTTTATTCTTGTCTTTATTAGTATTATTTATTACTTTGCAGTTATTTTCATGGCCAGTTTTCATGATCCTTCAGTTGTGTTTGAGCAGCTGTCTTTTATCTATTCTCTACCTCGGTATTTAATTCGGTCCTTCAGAGTGGTCTTACCTTTTTTCCCCACTGGCACTATGGAAAGAATAGACACAGAAGGACAGGTAAGGAATTTATATTTATGACAAGCTAATAGATAGACATGAATATGGCACTTGAATCTTGATATATTGATTGTTGATTTTTGAGATTTTTTTTAACAAAGCCGATTGACCAGGTGACCTTGTTACGAGCTTTTCATCAACACTTCGAAAAAATGTACACGTATGTGTGTGTGTGTTGTGGAGGATTACAAAGGTGGATCTTCCTTGTCCATAATGGTTGAAAGAGCTGGTGGTATCCCATGTTTGTCAACATGGAAGTTTATAGTATAATAAGTTTGCTTATAGCTATCAGACTATTTGCCGACTCTATTCTAGCTGTAAATTATTCGATCAGTGATTAATTACATTATGTTAGATTTGACAGTAAGATAATCCTAGGCGCCACATTGTTGAAGATAGTATGGACAGAAAGTTTAAGGAAACACACACGTAATATGAGCTTTTAAAAAATTCACTTCATAATACTATGTTTACTTGTAGTTTTTACAGCAAGAATAGAATTTTCTCTTCAAAAATAGTTGAAAAAGTTTAAATCCTTTGACTCTCCTATGACTGATATATCAAACCATTTTAACATCAAAATGGGTGGACAACTGCTTAAATTTATTTTTTTTATAAGAGGTAATACATACGTACATCATGGTAATAAAAAAAGTAGTGTTATTTTAGTGCAGCAGAAAGTACAAGTCTCTCGGAGGATTATAACTGCTTCAGCAGACATTCACTCTCTTGTGGTGTTCACATCAAGTTTCCAAGAATGACACACATACACGCACACATACATACGCATACACACATGCATACATACATGGTGCAGCTTATACTAAGACTAGAGATTTTAATATTGTTTGGTAGTATTACACAGACTGCTTCTTTTTTTATTTCCTGTTTTACCTACATCTTTGTCAACATGCAAGAGCAGTGAGTCAGTTTCAGGAATCATGTTGACTGAATTGTTTCAGGAAGCATGTTGATTGTATTGTATACTGCAAGTGACTGGGTAGTTGAAGTGTTGATATCGAGTGTTAGTTACAAGTGACTGGGTAGTTGAAGTGTTGATATCGGGTGTTAGTTACAAGTGACTGGGTAGTTGAAGTGTTGATATCGGGTGTTAGTTACAAGTGACTGGGTAGTTGAAGTGTTGATATCGGGTGTTAGTTACAAGTGACTGGGTAGTTGAAGTGTTGATATCGGGTGTTAGTTACAAGTGACTGGGTAGTTGAAGTGTTGATATTGGGTGTTAGTCACCAAATTGTTAGTGTGCTCAATGCCTCATTTTTGCGGCAAAATTGTTTTCTATCAATAAATTTGTTGGTAATGTGTCAATTTTTAAGTAATTGATATGATTAAAATATTATGTGTTTCTACTTTGCCCAATCTTCTTTGCTAAGTTAGTATATGTGACCGGTTTTGGGAAAATTGGCCTAAACGCGGCATCTAAAGTTTTCTAATTTATTCTACCGGCTGCACGGGGCCTTGGGATGCCGTCCTCCTAATTTGGAAGCTGTAGCACAAGCCGTCTTCGCCCTACGCACTACAACACTTCAGTATTTTTGCTAAACTTATTACTGCAGATTTCGAAAAAACGCCGGGTAAAGGCGTTGCTAAGGTCAGGGGGCGTGCCTTGTGTCCGTATACTATTACTGCGTGTCTCCGGGACACTATGGAATAAACCGGTTACAGGCGGATTGAAAGAAGTCTAAAAGGCTTAATGCTTAAGAAACTATGGTGGCGAGAATTGCGTGAGTACGTGAATTATGTATAATAGTAAGTGAATTAGTTAGCTACATATTTTCCCCCGCTGTTAGTGAAAATCCCGCCAATAATTTCTTAGCAACTCTCCGTACACGAGTCCAACCGGCTAGTGTTTCTAGCCTCCTAGTGTGAGTTCTAGAGCATGCCAGAGCTTACAACTGCGTCATAAGCTAGAGCTAACTGGTGTCTATCCATTTCTGCCATAAAAAAAATTTTCGAAAAAAATCGACCCATAAGGCTTTACCCGGGGATACTGAAAATAATTGTTTGCCGCGTTTAGGCCGATTTTCCCAAAACCGGTCACATATGATAGTTTAGACATGGCTATGGTTGTCGTTGAGGTGCTAGTAATTTAGTGGCATTGGGTAAAGTGTGAGTGGCATTGGGTACAGTGTGAATGGCAATTAATTTGACACTGTTCAAGTTGATTTAATGTAATTAATATAATTTATTCGTGCTAATTCCTAATTCGCTCAATGGGTGTGGTCTTTTGTTTGCACCTTAGATGCTATCTTTGCTACTGTTTTAGATTGTTACTGCCAAGTGTATGGCTTCTTTGCTCTCCATAATTCCATTTGCTGCCCGTGGACCAGCACAGATATTTATATTTGACATCCACGCCTTGCAGGAGAGATTCTATTTCTCTGATCAAGTCATACCAAGGTATGCTGGAGAGTGGGAGAGGATGAGGAGGTGGGAGAGATTAAGCAGGCAGGTAGCTGACAAGGCACATGAATTTCAGTATTAAGTTAATTGTCTGCCCTGTAAAGCCTTAAGCTTGCACTTCATATTCTGCCAGTAAGACAGTCACGCTTTTTATTAGGCAATTGGCCCTTTCTTCATATGAATTGGTATGTCTATGTAAAAGTAGTGGACTTCAAGCGAAAGTGAACAAAGGACTTCATACACTAAATACTTGGCGATAGGGCCGTTGCTGAGCTTGCTTATCTAAATAAAGCACCACAGGTGCGAACCCTCAATGTTATTATACACTAGCTAGCTATTCAAAGACCAAAGAATAATTTACATGGTGTAATATCAATGTGAATAGTTGATATTTAGCTCGTGCAAGTCGATATGTAGCTCGTATGAAACTGTAGGCTTTTCATGGTGTCTTCATAAAAGAAACTAAGCATGCAAGAGACACTCACCTCACCAGTGATTTCAACGGCAAACTCTGATTCCTGCACTCCAGTAAACCACTGAGTAAAGCAAAAGCTGGCACTGCAGCAAATGGACATAACTCACTTACCATACTTTGCAATAGAGCTCTCTCTCTCTAGCTAGCACACACACTCACACACACACTCACACACACTCACACACACACACACGGAATATTATCCACACAGATCAATGTTCTTAATGTTAATGATAGATTACTCTCTGCCATTCCACTCTTAAAGCGTGAGCTCCTGGCCCATCCTGACAAGGACAACATGTGCATCGCATTCCCAGACGAGGGAGCTTGGAAGAGATTTCACTCCAACTTCACCTCCCACTGGCAGACCATCACGTGCACCAAGGTCAGGAAGGGAGATCACCGGGAAGTCAGCATCAAGGAAGGTGGGTAAGGTGAAGGCACTGCAGGGATGGTGGTCACACCTCTACGATGCAGCTGCAAAAAAAAAAAATAATAATAATAATAACAGAAAGATATATTTATTATTATCCAACATTTACATGATGTGTTTCAGTTTTTTCATTGTTCCCAACTGATGAAGATCCTCCAGAATTGAAGTGTTTTGGTTTTCTTCTCCAATATACATACTATACAAATGTTCGATATCAATAATCATAAATAAATCATTCTAATACAGAAGACATACATAGTACAAATGAGTTTAACTCTGTATGATACAATAATGATAATAATAATAGTAATAATTATAGTAATTATAATAACTAGTGGTGCGCTCGAATAGCGCAAAATAGCGAAGCGAGCAATGCATGTTCCCTGTAATTGCAGCTATTTCATGCATGCTTGGTGTGGCTACAAAATACTGTCAAAGTGAGAAAACAATAGTGGTAGCTTTTTTCTATGATGAAGGTTCCTGGTACCGTAATCCTCAGGAATAGTCTAATAAATAAATTAGGAACATTTAATGGCTTTTCAAAAAGAAAGATTCTTTACTTTGCTACCTGTTTCTGTTTAGCTTTAGCTCTCCTCCTCCTTGCCCTGTCTTTTTCATTTCTTATCTCTCTCCTTACTAATTTATCTTCTGGAGTTTCTAACGCCCTCAAAGCTCTTGACCAAACGTTTCTAACGTTTTGTCTACTGGGCATCGCTACTTCGTACGGCGGGTTAACAAAACAAAATGTTGCTAAGAAGGTTACCCGGCCCGCGCAAGCGTGTAGGAGAAAGGGAACGTTTTGTCTACTGGGCATCGCTACTTCGCGCGCAAGCGCGTAGGAGAAAGGGAACGTTTTGTCTACTGGGCATCGCTACTTCGTACGGCGGGTAAACAAAACAAAATGTTGCTAAGAAGGTTACCCGGCCTGCGCAAGCGCGTAGGAGAAAGGGTACACACGTACGCCCACGCAAGAACAAAAACAATTTCTAGACCTAAATATATATATATATCGCGAACTCATTAGAGAGTCAGCTCCGCTCGCTTCGCTGAACTAGCAAGTACCCCGCCACATAGTGGCGCTTGACGTATTGCAAAGTAAGAATGCAGTAGCACAAGTTATCTTACTCAGTTATTAACTTCAGCTCTTTTTCTTGAGTCATGGAGCCCCCTTTTACTTTGTCTATCTCTCCTGCTTCTGAATTTCTGTCCTGAGAAACTTTTGTCTTTTATTTCATACTTTAGCCTTTCTTTTGAAAACTAACCCCCGCCTTTACTCGTCGATTCCACCCGCTTTTTAGTTATAATTAATTGCTCGCCTTTTTGCCTTCTCTTCCCTTCCATTTTAAACCTACACCCCTTACCTCGCCAATTCCATTCGCTTTTCAGTTACGATTAATTGCCTTTTACCTTCTCTTCCGTACTTTCGCCTTCCTTTTTGATACCTACACCGCCTTCCATCGTCAATTGCACCCGCTTTTTAGAAGTAACCAGCACGTTCTACTGATTGTGGCGATACTGTACCTACCATAAATGAACAATGCTTTACCGAACCATACAAAGCTCATGAATTATTCACGAATATACACACCGTCGTCGTCGTCGTTACTGACACACAAGCGTATTATTATATAGATAATAATAATAATAATAATAATAATAATAATAATAATAATAATAATAATAATATAGCTTGTTGTATGCTCAGTGTGGGAGTAATGAGTATTCTCAGTACCTGTGAGTATGTTGTCAAGGGTTGTTTGGCCAAAGTAAGGATAACTATCCATGATCAATGCTCAGTAAAATTGTAGTTAAGAATTAATTTTGTAATATTATTAGCTTAAATTAACTGTCCATGTCTATATATTTTCTTCATCCGTTGTTACACAGCTATGCAAGCTAGCCAGTTTGATGTATGTGCTCAAACACACCACTAGTATGTCTGATATCACTCCTCATTTTGTGCGTACTTAGGTGACCCATGTGACAAGCATGTGGTCATTGTGGATGATTTGGTTCAGTCTGGGGGCACTCTCATCAACTGTGCCAAGGTAGGTAAAGTATCACTGAGGATGATGTTTGGCAATACTTCTATTGAGCAACTGTTTATTGAAACCACAGCTGATGAAGGACTTTGAATCATTAAATGTTCTCTGTATTGTTTTCAAAATACAACTGTTAAATATTTGCTCAATAAAAGTATCTCTATACCTCATTCAACAACATATTGATGAGTATGTTTATCGCTGAGGTACTAGACTTTTATGAGGACGGGAGAGGAGGTTGTAGTTAAGAGGGAGGCGGAACTTGTGACAAAGCTCAGTGCCTGTTAAACTCAGGAGCTGGTGTGATAACTTGTTGCGGGCATGCACCTTCTAATCACATTGTAGTCATTTAAATCATATTGCAGTCATGTGATCAAATCCTGAAAGTAAAAAAAAAAAAAAAGTAAGAAACTGGACATATCCTGTAACTGGACATATCCTGTAACTGGACATATCCTGTAACTGGACATATCCTGTAACTAACTGAAACACACAGTTAAGGTGCTGTGGCATAGCAACGCAAATGTGGAATGGGGTGTATCTCGAATAGACCTGACGGGTAGGAATTGTAGAACGACCTACGCCGCTGGGTAATTAAAAAGCTTCCCTCTCACAATTGATAAACTAACCACTGTCCCCCACACCCCCTCCAAATGTGTCTCCAAGTTTTGACAGGTCAATAATACTTCACCAATGACTTCATCATTTTAATGTTGATTCTTGTGGAAGAGCTTCTTCATGAGTTTTAATTGTACAGTATTGTGATGACCAGTGATGATTTATAAGAATATATATAGTATAGTAGTGATGCACATTTATATTTTATAAAAATATATGATATGGCTAGCTAAGTACAGATGAATAGACAAATAATGTGAAATACTAAGTACAGCTGTTAATTTATCCAGTAGTAAAAATGATTCACTAATCTATAGGTACATTACACACTACTTGATATGCACATATATAGCTGGAGTGATAGAACCTTCCCTTACCTGACCATTCCAAGAGTACAACACTATTTACAATGAGAGAGGCGGCCAGAAGACTGGTTTGCTGGTACAGCACCTGAAAGCTCAAACTCCTGGAACTTTTCCCGCGAGAATCTATTGAATCTGGTTGTGGGTGTGGTTTGAAAGCAATCAAGTCTGCCAGAAGATCAAGTGGACTAATTATAGTTCTGGAGTCTTTTTTGAGATATTTCTCAGAAACTTAGGATGGAAATGACTTCAAACTTCATACACAGGTAGGCAGACCATGACCTTAGCCACAAAACGATCGTTAATGCCAGCAGGCTGCTGCGAGGAATGGTTGAGCACAATCAACTGGCCAAAACAAAGTAGAATTGAGAAAAACTTTTTTTTGTTTTGAAGGCAATCAACTAATGTAGCAGTAGACACAGAATAAGTGATGTCACTTTCGAGGAGTTGTGCATTATATACTTGAGGCTTTAGGAGATTGTAACTTGGAAAGAAAAAAAAACATGCTCCCCAAGGTCTGTTGTTGTTGTTTTGTTTTTGTTTTTTGTTGTTGTTAATTTTCTTTCTTTTTTTCTTTTTTTGTTGTTGTCTTTTAATAGTTAGTCCATTAGCAGTACTCTATAGGCTACACTGTTAGCCTTGGCCCTACAAACATTTTAATAAAAAAGTTAGCCCTAGAAACCAAAATCCAATTATTGCTGAGTATGTGTGCATGCAGCGTGTGTTTTGAACAGCATGTAGCACATGTGCAGCATGTGTGTGAACATGCCCAAATGTACCTCAGTGAGTGTGATTACTGTTGTGACATGCGGCCACTGGATGTGTGCTCTACTGATGTCGTTTTCCCAGTAGAGGCTAGGTCTCAATAGATTACTTCTGTGGCTCATACTAAAGGTTACATGTATTTATTTATTACACGCACATGCACGCACACACTAGTGCAGTAGGGTAATGCTATTGTCGATAATATATGTATATACGTAGACCTAAGACTTTGAAACTCGAGTTTTCTAATCTAGTATGATTCAGACTAAGCAAGTTGGCTTTTGAAAATATACTTCTGCTACTTTCTATCATTAATATGCTCTCTGTGATTTGCACAGATCTGGTTTTAGTAAGTGATATGATGATCATTGATTTGAGAAATTGCTCTACCTATTCATTGCAATACAGTAGTACAATTATAGCAATTCCTTGAATCCTGTAACTCTATGAAACACTGTACATTATACTGGTCCAGAGCTCACCCGAGCTTTAGTGTTAGATTACAATACAAGCTCTAGGTTGAAATACATGTGGTGTGTACCCAGTTTACCCTGCTGATCTTTGTCTTACTCCATTTACTACCTACACACTGTCCAGGTTTTGAGCGAGAAAGGAGCAGCCAAGCTGAGCGTGTTCGTCACACACGGAGTATTCCCGCAAGAAACCTGGAGGAACTTCTTGAGTGAGAATGGCAAAGTGAAGTTGGAGACATTTTGGCTCACGGACTCCGTTCCCCACGCTGTAGAAATAGCCGAACACCCACCATTCAAGCTCCTCCCACTGTCCCTTGTCATCGCAGATTCCTTGCTAGGGTATGACCTTTTGACCTGCAACCAATAGAAACTGCCACACCTACTCACGCAATCGATTCCGTTTTAATCCAGTATTTTTTTAACTTTTTTTTTTTTATTCAAGATAGTGATGAAACAATTCAAATTTTTAGTATTTTTCAACAGGTGCATGATAATAATAAAATAATAATAATAATAGTAATAATAATAAGGTGCTTTCAGAAAGGAAAAGGATGATTAATATATTTTGTCTGGAATGGTGACGCTGTGATCATTATCATAAAAGTATCAAACATGTTCATTGACTTGAAGGAGGAGCAATAAATAAACAGTAGGGGGCGTGGCACCTCATGACGGCAAGGCAGTGTGATTGCTGCCCAGTTGGCTGGTGCTGGTAGTGTTGTCTGACAATCTCACAAAAGCATCCTTCAGACCAATGATGGACCTGCAGTGGCAAACATGTGTTCATGTCTAGACCACAACTGGTAAAGTTGATGATACTTACCCAATAACTCCAATAGCTATTAGGACCATGTCGAATGTAAAGCTTGTCCATGTCAATTCCCTATTAACAGGCAGTACAAAGTCAGTGACCATTATCACGAGCATGCATGCATCTACACTCACTTCTTAAATATCATCCAATGGAAGAGACCGGGAAGTATGAAGGCCAGGAAAGTGCAGCAGCTGGAACCCACCAGAGCCATTAGTGTGGAGAAGTTGGGGATGGCCAGGACTATAATACCAGAGATGACTACCAAGCCACTCCTCAACACACACTGCAACCAATAGACAGACGCACACACAATCTCAAACACCATCTCACACGCCCAACCCACTCTGCCAACCACCCAGACACACCCACCCAGACACACCCACATCGGCAGTAATGGCACAATTATTATAATTTCACTCTCACTCCAATGGTTGGCTTACCCCCAGAGTGAAGTCTTTGCTGACATCAGCAGAGGTGGTGCACAGGAGCTTCTCCATGATATTGGACACGGGAAAGAGCATTACTACATACATCACATAATGTGTGCATGCATTAAAACACACATACACATAGTAGCCTAGGTGCGCTCCAATTGTGTGGTGAGGTGAGAGTGCAAGCCAATCTGATTGGACAAATTGATGTGCACATAAATATGATGATGAATATCATTACTCAACTTCAGTTTACATTACATCTTTATTCGCAGCAAAATTTGGGGCATGCACATGGCCATGCAGTACTCTTTCACTGCCTTGAACTAAATGGCAGCTAAATGTATTCATGGAGAGGCTTCAACATTAGGATTAAAATCAACATTATACAAGAAATAATCTTGTGATGTAGCTGACAGACTCACTTGGGTAAGTGAAGAAGAGAGAGAAACACAGACAACCTTTCACAATGAACGGGAAAAGGCCAAACGGAAGGTTGAGGGTGATGATGCCTTCTGTGTATGGACCGAAGGACTAAAGAGGGAGAGAGTGAGCAGAGAGAGAAAGAGGGGAAAAAAAAAAAGTAATTAACATAACTTTTTTTTTCTTTTAATGTGCCCAGGAATAGGTACAGTGCAATGCAATAGAATCTCTCCTATACGGGCAGCCAAATCAGGGTAAGATGAATTAAAAGAGGTGTGGTGATTTTTTTTTTTTGTCAAACATTATTTTTTGTCCTTTCCAAGTTCAGGCAACCTCCGGTCCCAAGGCCCCACCCTCATACCTGGATAGGATAAGAGAGATTTTACTGCATATGAATTGATTTTTTAAAAAAAAGAAAAAGAAAAAAAAAAAAGAAGAAGCCAAAATGGATCTTTATTAATCCAGCACATGTGCAACAATGGAACCTATTGTTCAAAATTAGTTGTTGTTGTTGTTTTTGTAACTGATAACTTACCAGGTATCCACAAATGCCAAACAACACATACAGCACAGTGGTGGTGGTAATGGCCAGTTTGAAGACGCTGCAGGCACACAAGGAGAAGAGACATGTCTAACCACATGTCTACCTACCATACATTAAAGCACTTACTTCCTGAAACTACCTTTGATCTCCTTGGCCGTCGATCCCTCCAGAGATAGAATAAGACCAGCACCCTACAAATTGGAAAGGTAAGTGGTCGTAATTATGCTTGAATATTATAACGGAATGAAGAACACAGTGGCAACCAAAATGTATATATTTCACTTTTACAAAATATTTTTTTTAATGATAAAGTAAAGGATCTTTAATGAGCGTGTAAATACCAGTATATATCACCACCATTTCTCTAACTGGCATGGCTTTGATTCCGAACATTTCACACAAACTCACCTCAAAACAATATATCGCAATGCCAAGGAAAAATGGAAACCCTTCCAGTGAGAAATTCCGAGTATGAAATCTGACAGTACAGACACCAACACGAGTCATGAACAAATTACTACTACTGCTACTACTACTACTACATATGACAGGAGGCGTGTGCTCACTTGATGAGGTGGAAGTGCTCGAAGTCAAAGAAGAAGACGACTCCGTAAGCAAAGATGTTGGCAAAATCTGCGACGAGACTGAAGGGGGCTAAGGAATTGAGAGAGCGAAGGTTGCACAAGAAGACTAGTGGCAGCAAGAGAGACATCAGATATGCAATTCTACACGCATAAACCACGGGGGAGGAAAATCAATTTTAATCCTAACATGGCTTCAGCTTACTGAGGAATCCTGGGATAAATGCTGTACAAGTTTTCAGAGATGAATATGAGGTAGGCACAACAAAAACCTGCAGCCACAGAATGAAAAAGGCAACCATTAGCACTTTCACATTTACTGTGTAGAAATAATTTACCAATTTCCAAACATATTGACTGATCACTATTAATTCGAAGGGAACAGGGTTCAGAGATACAACACTTTCAGGCAGTAATTCAAGCCACTGCTAGCTATCCTGGTATGTAATGTCGTACTCACAAGCTATAGACAGCGTAATGAAACTGAGGAATTTCAATGTTAAGTCTACTCTCTGACAAATTGAAAGATATCACTGCTCCAATTAACACCATACTTTCAACTAATCACATCGTATTGTTTGTCGTTTACAACATCTAGCGTGCCAAGCACTTCAGCAGGGATTTAGTTCGCGCGGGGGGGCGCTTTACCCATCCTGAAACTGTCGTGATTTTTATGGAGACATTAGCCCCAAAATTTTCATCAATTTCCTAGAATTGACAAACCCTTACTGAAATTTCAAATTGTTGATTATTACCTCCCTCTTGCTTTAGAACTTACCTATCTGAGAAACAACTATCATGAAGTCGACCAAAACCTTTCCAGATCTACCTATGGCCTTCTCACCTAATACATAATAAGAACTCATACTCGATTTCTCCCACAAGAAGATCCACCAAACCATTCTACCTACCAACATCTCCATAGTCAATCTTATTGTCGGCACCATTCACCTGCAACACAACAAACACACATGCATGCCCACATTGCTCCACTGCTGAAAGAACTTACTGTGGACGATCGCTTATCAGTGTTATTGAGCAACGAGTGGGAGCCCGCCATCACTATGTGGTCCTTACAATCTATCAGCAGCAACATAGCCTTCACACTACACCAACAATTTTTTTTTTAAATACTGACATTCTTATTTTTTTAAATACCGTTGCTATATTGTTGTCAGGTGTAATAACTTGGCAAGTGTGCAATAACACTTGCCCGGTATTTAAACTAGTTAAAGCATGAGCGCTTAGTGCCTAGTACATTTATCGCACTCAGTCCTCGGGCCTACGGCCCTCGGGCTGTCGTGCAATAAATCGACTAGAAACTAAGCGCTCATGCTTTAACTATAACTTAAATACCACGAAATTCTTAAATAGGTTATGTATGTGTAGTAATATTATTTGATTGCAATAAACAATCACAAAATAATATTACATTAAATAATAATACACTTATTATATACTTTTTTTAAAAAATCTGTCCAACAGCTATTTAAATGGAATTGTTATCATAATGACTGCTGTGTTAATTTATGTAATTTTGAGGTGAAATTCGTACACAATTGAACTTCTCTCCTCCCCCTTCTTCCCAAGTATCATTTCCACGTCAAAGCTAAACTATTGAGAGATCATTTATGGCTTAGGGAAAGGTATATGCTGGTCAAAGAAATAGTTTTTATCTGAGCTCATAAACTAAGTCCTCCCAGAAATTTTTACCAACGAATGACTATCCGAAACAAGTGACAGACAAGTAAATTGACATGTTGAGCAATGCAAACTACCAGATAACAGATGAAGTCACCATAAGTGAAGTGCTTTTCAGTACATCATGATCAAAGTTAGTTATGTACATGATAACCAATTAATAATGTGCCCAAAATATATTTTATAGAAGTCAGCTGTGGGAAGCTGTGGTCTTTCACTGTAGAAGCTCCCTCTAAATACCTCCTATTCACCTACCTGATTGCTCCAACTGCAGACATAATCAGTAAGCCTTCCAGGAGTCCAGCCTGAATGTGAACACTATGTTAAGGATTTAATAAAAATTTGGATAGACTCACTTCTTTGAAAGCGTAAGGAAGTCCAAGTATCCCGGCTCCGATGAACGAAATGAAGATGTTAGCGAATATTTTAACCTTGCTGTTAGTTCCTTCATCGTGCATACTGAGCCACCAAGATTCCCTCAGATTTATGAAATACCCTCCCTTCCGCTCTCTCTATTGGTAATGGCAGTTTCCTTTGTCCAGTGCTCTGTGTGCTCTTCGCGGAACGGTGGGCATTATTTAGTACATGATGGTCAATGTGCTCACGCGACCCAAAAAACAAAAGCGCATGTTTTCTCTTGTATGCACTCTGAACCTCCAAGGAGGAGCAAAGTGAGTAGTGTACCCTGCCTGTATGGCGGCTAACTTGGGTTGCCGGAGAGTGGCGTTGTGGCTTGGGAAGGAATGGCAGTTGAACAAGGTGCAGCTCGGCAACTTAAGATGGATTCATAAAAGTCATCTTAGCGGTCAGTAACGTGTAAACACTAGCAGGTTACTTCACCTCACTCAGCCTAATGCCTTCTGTTGTTACAGGTTGTGTTCCAAGAATCCAGTCGTCCTGTACGACAGCCCCATTGAGATGGCAGCAAAGCCACTATTGTACAAAGACAGTGGGTACTAACTCCAGCTCCGAAAGCCGCACAGATACCATAGATTTTGGAGAAGACCCTCAGGGGGAAGAGGTAATTGAAGAGCCGCCTGGATTGTTAAAGAGACTGTGGAGATGGATGCACACAGATGACGATGCCCTTCATCATGAGGTAAGATGTTGTTTGGTGTTCGCTAACAAGTGAATTATTTAGGTGTGGAAAAGCTTTAGAATGTGTGTATGCGGGTCTCAGTGAGTGTATTTGTGATTGGTAGTATACTTGTGAATGTGATGAGCATGTGTATACACTTCTTTCATAATTCTGAAGTAACACAAGCTTTGAATGGCAGCAACTGTTGTAGGTATATATGTCAGTTTTCGTGTGTGTGTGTGTGGTTGCTAGAAAACCTCACGTGTGCTGGGTTGGTTAAAGGTTTTGACCATCTAGTGAGTTGTCACATTGGTATTTAGTTCATTGCTGCCTCTCGTGCATGTTAACTAAGAGAAGTTGGCTAACAATTCTAATACCACTCAGTACCATTTAGTCTTGGCTTCTGTATCATGCGCATGAACAATGGCTTGAGGTGACTATTAGCCTTCAGAGCATGTGTGCAAGAAAAGTAATTGATTTTTCGTGTCTGTCTGTCAACAGAGAATCAGTGTTTTGACTGTTTGAATACTCGACAAATTCAGTGTCTGTTAAATAATTGTTTTTTACTTCATTGTCCAGAATAAGTGGGTTTATTATATTTGACTCTGTAAGGACATGAAATATTAATAGTGGACATGGAAAGTTTAAGCTAAAGGCTATATATATAGCTCATAGTGAGCTTATTGTTTATCGTATGTGACTGGTTTTTGGAAAATCAGCCTAAACGCAGCAAAACAATTTTTTTCCAGTATCCACGGGTCAAGCCTTACGGGTCGATTTTTTTTTTTTTTTTTTTTTTCTCCCAAAAAAAAAAACTTTTATGGCAGAGTGGATAAAAATAAGTTAGCTCTGCTGAGCTCTAGAACTCATGCTATGAGGGTAGAAACACTGGCTGGTTGGACTCGTGTACGGAGCATTGCTACAAAATCTATTGGCGGGCTTTTCACTAGCAGTGAGAGAAAAAAAACTAGCTAACTAGTTGACTTACTCTACGTAATCCATATACTCACGCTTGAAGAGGCCTACATTAAGTCTATTTAACTTCTTTCAATCCGCCTGTGCACAACCAATTTAATTCATAGTGTCATGGGGACACGCAGTAATAGTATATGGGTACAAGACACGCCCTCTGGCCTTAACTACTCCTTTATGTGGCATTTTTTTCGAAATCCGCAATAATAAGTTGAACAAAAATACTGAAGTGTTGTAGGGTGAAGATGTCTTGTGCTATAGCTTCCAGGACAGCATCCCAAGGCCCTGAGCAACCGCCTAAATTGATGGTGCTAAGTAATCATGTCATGAGGTATTTGATTGCGTGGGGGATGTCCTTATTTATTTTACGTGTACCAAGTTTCCAATGATCACAGTCTGTATTGTTTTGTGTTATAACAGTATCACATGTCGGGAGAAGAGAAACGTGAACGAGATGAACTCATAGCCAGGGTAAGTTACTCTAATGTGTAAAGTGTAATCATGTGACTGGGATCAATCAACAATGTGCCTTGCTTGAATTGGTTCTGTGAACATTTGTGTGTGTGTGTGTGTGTGTGTGTATAAGTCATTGACTGTTTTGCGTGTAGATTCAGGAGTTTTACTTCTCAGATCCTCCTCTGGAGCCTGACTTGGATTTTTGGAAGGACGCTATTCGTACAATGATCAAGTATAATGACAAGTACGTTAGTGCACCCCTGAAATTTTAATTTTACCTCCTGAAAAAAAATTTTTTTTTTAATGCCGTGGAGATGAGTATATGTGTGTGTGTGAAGTATCCTCTTGTAGATAGGTTATTACAAAAAAAAGAAAAAAGAATAGGTCAGTTGATAAATCAGCAAATAAAGAGTTAATGAGCTGATTGTCTATACCACATACAGTAGAACCTCTCTTATCCGGGCACCTTGGTTTTGGGGGGTGCCTGTAACTTAGAATTGCCCGTATCTCAGAATGATAGATGAAAACACGTTACATGTACACTCGAACCTCTCTTATCCGTTCGTCTAAGTTACGGACACCTCTGTCTACCGGACACAAACTAAAATTGTTGACTGCGTACGGATCGTCAGTGTAGTCAGAAAGCTACCAAATTAAACGAATAAAATCGGGAAAATATTTCGCGCATGGCACTTCGAGTGTATTCGATCGTAGCGTTGTGTGCGGAGATGGAGCAGGGAAATCAACAGGCAGTTAGTGCGTCTACTGCTAGTTCTTCTCAAAACTCTTTGAAAGGCAGTGGGGCTGCTAGTTCTTCTAAGAACTCAACGACCAGCGGTGGTGGAGGCAAGGTCGCGATAACTAAACGCAAGCGTAGCGTTTTAACCCTAGAAAAAAAGCTGGAGATAATATCAAAAGTTAAGAAAGGGAAGTCAGTGAGGCAGTGTTTGGACAGTTTGGTGTTCCAAAATCTACAGTGAATGATATTTGGACATGAACGATAAAGAAATTGTAGAAGATGTGTTGCAAGAGAGAGAAGAATCTGAGTCCGAAAATGAAGATGAAGCTTCTTCAAATGCAGTTACTCCATCGCAAGCTTGTGCTGCTTTCGATACTGCTTTGGAGTGGTTGAAGTCCAAAGGCAACACACACCCTGCACATCTTATGCTGGTAAAAAGTTGGAGAGACAATGCAGCTCAGCGTCGCTTGAAATCTATGAAGCAAACTAAAATCACTTCATATTTAAATAAATTATTGATTCATGTATTTACAGGTGTTTTTGTTAATTTTAAGTAATATACTAATTCAATTATCAAATAATTAAATTGTATACACGGTTCATCACCGAATAAATTAAGTATTTCTGAGTTACAGACATTTCTTAGTTACGGACACCCCTTGGTCCCAGACTGTCCGGATAAGAGAGGTTTGAGTGTATTAAAAAAAAAAAATACATTATGATCCTTACATGTAGTATAGAATCACAAAATTAGTTTTTGCTAAGGCTCTAATAAACAATTTAGGCTGTAACGACCGAGTTAGTAATTCTTATTTATTTAAGCAGCTGTTCAGTGGTTAAGTACTTTTACTCTACTAAGGTAACTTAATGGTGGCCGCACATAGCAATGCGCACCACCCGTAGATCCAGACATTAATTTATTCCCCGCCAATACCCCACCATTCGATAATACGAGAGCTGAAACAATCGTGCAGTAGCAGCAAAAGTATACTTCACGATGTTGTGGTGTCTTAGCTTCAGGTTGTCTCATAGCCGTTTACAGCAACACTCTATCAGTAGTCCTCGTCTGAGCTCACGCGGCAAGGTGCGCCAGGCTGCCTCTCTTCCTGTAGCCATTCTCCAGGTTCTGCGCATATGAGCTCGAGCCGATGGATCCAGCAGGCTCGATTTCTGAGGAGCGAAGACTTCCCAAGCTGCACCGCTCTTAAGACCTTCACCTTAGGCTATCTCTAAGAAACTGCCCTCTCTTCTGACTCTCTTGTTATTGTTGCATTGGTGTTTGTTTACTCTTGATATAGGTGGGCTCTTTTTAGAACCAATACTAACCAACTGGGGGGGGGGGGGGGGGGGGGGGGGGAGAGGAAGCTTGCGTATTAGAGTACGAGAAATGGGGGAGGGGTTATTTCATAAGAATTGCAAGTGGAATAATAAAAGTTCCAAATTTTGTATCAGTTTTTCTTGGAATCTAATAATGAGAACAACAATATTTTTTTTACACACGGGTAAACCTTTAAAAAAAAATGAACTGCACCACAATTTAAATTTTTTCAATATCTTATAAAAAATGCGAATAAATCATTAAGTAATATTGAAATGAATAAGAACTCATTGTCTTGCAGTAGAGTATCGGCTAGGCTAGTAGTGCACCAATTACGGAGCTCCAACTTACCGCACCACTCCAAAAAAGTGCTACAAAGTTTTATAACTGGCCCCGATATTCCTCCAGATTCGCTCTAAAGTTAGTGAGTGGCGCCTTCGGCAGGTACTTTGTCCTAGTATTGTAGTGGAGAATCCCCTGTAAGTATACAGTAGTAGTAATCGTGTATAACAACCATCAACAAAAAACAAAAAATTGCGTTGGCAGTGTGCGGTTACCCTTAACAGTTGCCCAGTAAAGGGAAGTGCCCGTATCCTAGAGGTCCAGATAAGGGAGGTACTGTATTAAAACTCATACATGAAATAGCTGCTGGGCTAGCTTGCTATCATAGCACTATTGAGTGCACCAACATTGTTGGTAGGATTTGAAAATTGTATTGCATTAGAAATTTTGTTTCAATGTGTCTTCTCTGATGTTTGTGTTTTAGACTTGGAGTAGATGTCATGTATCACATCATTCCAGAGATGAGTTTCGAGCCAGATGAAGAACTCCTATATATGGTGAGTTAGTGGGAATTACTAACTGCTATTTTTCATATTTTTTAATTCGCTCCTACCTTACCTCGTTATAAATAATCGCAAGTTTATTTTTTTAATGGAGCTCTAATTTCAATTATTATCAGCTTTTACTCAAATGTAATTCCACTACTTTGGCAAATTGAATTCTTCAGCTGAATGCCGTAACCACTTTCGTCAGTGGGTAAGCCGAAACACTTCCATATTGGTGGTATATTACCACGCTTCCCAATAAGCTATTGCCTGACTGCCATGACTAAGTATACTTAATGTACAATCACTTCTCCCTTATTCTATTCTATTATCTTGAATCTGATATACTGCCAGTAGCTCCAAGTCCCCAATAACTTGAAAGTCAGATTGTATTCTTGTACAAATCTTAAGATTACGTATGCATAAAAGTTCAGATAAGGCAAATTAAGAGTAAGTATTTTAGTGGAAGTAAGTTCCATCTGGGAAAGAAAAAAAATTAATTTTCTGCTTGATGAGACATCTCTATTTTAATAGCCGTTTTGTTATTGTAATAGCTGTTTCAGTTTAAGCTTTATTGTAACAGCTGTTTCAGTTTAAGCTAATGTGTCGCATGACGGAATCTAGTTACTTATTATATAATTGTTTCACATGTAGGCTGAAACATTTCTGGAGGAGTGTCGACAGAGGGAGCTGAAGGAGTAAGTCTCACTGCCACATTCTACAGTTCACTGATGTCACAGTTTGGCATAAACCACAAGAACATCACTGACAAATTGTCTGGCATTATTATTGTACCAACATTCTAGAAGTTAAATCTAATTTTTATTTTGCATCAATATGTAATTGCACATCATTCTAATACCAGTAATATAAGAGAGGAGAGACACATGTGGTTAACTGAGACTGATTGCTGGCTGGTGCAGCATTTGTGAACTTCATGGTGAAATGTTCAAAAGTGACTGATTGTTTGGGACTGACCAGATAGAATATTAGTCGGGGTGGAACAGTTGCACTCGCGGCAAAAATTCTATCAGTAATACCTGGAGAGAAAATACGCCAAGTACAAATTTATGCGACTAATAAGCTATACACTTCCAACTCGCAATCACTTGTATAAATTATATTAATTAATTACTACTTACGTGTTCTCGTAAGTTATTGGGGTTCTGTTCACTGTGAAGTTTAAGGTTTAAGCCCAGCTGTATATGACAAACAAAACCTGTTGTGACAGTCTGTTTCAATACACAATCACAAGTTAGTACCTTATTATATAACCTCCAGTTTTCCAGCTCTAGCAATTTCTCTATCCTAGAACGAGTCTGCAACATAGAGTGGAATTACAATAATATTGAATATTTAATGCACATACACAAATTTAAGCTCCTAAAATGGACAAAAACAGTGGCTAGCTTGTAATAGTATACATCCTTAATTGGTAAGACTAGTTGGCACTAGGCCATTCATATCTACATAAACCAGGTTAGGGTACTGGCCATACTCACCCTTTTATTAAGATAAAATGCTGCTGTGAAGGACAGGCCAAGTGTACAGCAGCAACACAAACATCCCACTAGCAAGCATTTCAAATTTAGTGGAATGCTTTTGGAAACTATTTCATTGAGTCTGTTTATGGTAGACTGGTATTCTTCGACAGCAACCTACATCAATAAAAATATTGAACCAAAAATTTAGCTGCTTGTGCAAAATAACATGGCTTAAGCTGCACTGGCTTAATAATAAACGTGTATATATTTAATTTTAGCTTCCATCTACTATAATTATAAATTTATATCATGACATGGCTAACCTTTCCAGTGAGTGAAGAAGGGAATTCGTCATCAAATCTACTACTCAGTCCAAACCTAAACATAACAATTTTATATCAATAAATACTCTTTCATTAGCGACACGTACAGAGTAGTGGAACCAATTCCTCGAACTTTGATGGGATCCGGTACGACCAGTGGCACCTGTGCCTCAATAATGCATTCATCAAATCTGGAAAGTTTTTCTACAGGAGTGGATTCTTCTCTTGTATAGCTGAGGATTCTAACATCCGCCTCAACCGGTTCTGGGTTGTGGTCTCGTCCTTCTTGGTAACGACGACCAGCGAAATCTAAAGCCATCTTTGCTTATGTCACATGACACTTGGATTAAAGAAGTAATAAGCATGTGACATACTAATTTATCACGTGACAGCAGAGACATTTGCTGCGCTTTTTACGCGAAGCAGTTAATAAGTTCGGTGGACAGTTGAAGAAAATGGTGGGTGAAGTGCAGAATTCTGAATTTGACTAGATATAAATTTTATTGCAGGATGGTGCTGCACTGCCGTCGGTAGTGTCTGACAGAAGTAGCGGTGAATACAGAGTACACGACCAGATTAGAAATGGGTAAGGTAAAACTGTAATTACTGTGTTGTTGAAATTGGTCGCTGTTAACATTTGGCGTGTATGTGGATGTGTACACATTGTAGTACATGTAAATAAGTTTTCAATCTGATCCATTTGCATACTCCCAACTGACCACAATGACTAGTTTTTGCATTTGACGATCCTTTTCCAACAAGTGCAATATAACCTTTAATTTTTATCTTGGTTCACAATGTATTTGGAGGAAGGTGAGGGCGTAGGCGCTTCCTGGGAGGAGCTTGAGTGGCAAAGCTCCTCCCACTAAGCAGCCTTGCAGAGTTTACTGTATCCTCGGGCTGCTTGCTAGGCTGACACTGTCTTACCTAATCATCCGCCATACTGCTGTCTTGCTGGGTGGATGTTGTCTGCCCTCTGTTTATAGTCTCGCTGGGCAGACGCTGTCTGCTCTTTAAGCCTGGGATGCTGTCTCTATCTAATACCATGGTCTGACACTGTCAGCCATAGGTGAGCCTCATGGAGTGGGGCCGAGTGCTTACCAGACAACAGGTGACGTTGTCACTTAAGTGTCATGCTGGGGCTGACGCTGTCTGCCCCTTTAGGTGACATTGTCATTGCAGTCGTATGGCTAAGTCTTGGTGTGAGTCCTTTCTTGATAATGATGCTCTGATGTTGAGTGCCACCTCAAGCCTCAGTGAACCAGCCAGTGGGTCTGGCCAACCATTTGACAGGTGCATATGGCGTATCACTGCTAGGTATGATCTTGCTGTACCATGGCATACCCTCTGTGAGATGTCTGCCAGCACGTGCAGTTGTTCACTTGCTGGTAAGGCTGGTAAATGGAGATCGCTGCGAAACTATAGAAATGCCGTCTGTGCTGACGTAGTACTTCTGGGAACTCATTGTCAGGCGGGCAATAGCCACACTTGATGGTCCAGGGTGAGGATAACTTTTAGCCTCAACGGGACTGGGGTAGGGTCCAGGTCCGCCAGTGGGGCTGTGGGTGTTAGATTGTGCTAGAAAGAAAAAACATGCATCTGAGGAGGTGCTTAATGATGGGGTGGGGTAGTTGCTTGACAGTGACATTAAGACCTGAACCACGGCCATGTTATCACAATGGACCATCACATGCTTATTCTGCCACTGCCTGCCCCAAATTGCGCAAGCAGCTACTATTAGTACTAGCTCTTTTATAGCTATCTGCTGATTGACCCGTGAAGATGGCGATCATCTGGGTGGACTGGCATGTTCCGGTAGGCATTCTGGATATCAAGTTTAGCCATCAAGGAACCCTGTCCTGACTTCACTATAAGCTTGACTGCTGCATCCACCATCGTATGCTGTAGCGGGCACAAATCTTTTGGGATCCCACTGTTTACGCTGTTATCTGGTGGGTAGGACAGGTCAGTAATCAGGCGCCAAGTACCCAGCTTACTTTTCTTCGGGATTACGCCGAATCCATTGACCACCACTCCTGGTATTTCCTCAACATTGATTGGAGCAATTCTCCTGCTACCAGCTCAGTCTGTAGGTATTCATCTACTGGAGCTGGGTTCTCTAATGCTGAGCACATGTTCTTCACTGAACCTTTCTTGTGTTCTATTCTTCCCTTAAACCCTATATGAAAACCTGCAGTCATGCCACAGTAGCTATGAACTCCCTATCTGGATGTTCCTCTAAGGTTTGCAAGGGTGTATGATAATGTGTGCATAAGGTTTTTGCGTGAGGTTCTGTTATCCCGTCCACCTCCCTCTTCGAAAGGGCCGCGGGGGACTTGAGTGGAGTAGACTTGTTCAGGCAGCGTGGCTCCCGATGCTGCCATGGCAACCAAGACAGGTATGCTAGTATGTGCACAATGTACTGCGGCAGTCATCCCTGTTCCACTTAATACAGATGGGTGGGGCCTTCGGGTACATTGAAAGCCTCTCTTTACCCGTGGGTGATGCTCCTTTGCTGGCAGATCGGGGCTCCACTGAGACTAGCCTAGCCTGCTGGTGATATGGATCAATTGAGAGACAGTCACTGCTCTCCCTCCTTGCTGCCGCCCAGTTAAAGTGCTGCGACCACAATGCCTGGTCCACCCTTGCCCAAATCTGGAGATTCATGGACGCAGCTAACGTTCTGAAGTGAATATCGTACGTCAACCGCGGGTTGCCTTCACAATTGTTTGCCGCCTTGGTGATCATAGAGGAGTAGGCCAGCAGGTCGCGAAACCTGTGTGGCTGCCTCACTGCGAGTACACTCATGAGGGAGTAGAAGCACGCTTCCCACTGTGCAATTGTGGCGATCTGCTTCACCTCTGTTCCTTCCTTGCAGTGCTTCTGCAAGGGTTGGTTCCGGGGTGCCCAGATGAAATGGGAGCAGGCTGTTCAGGTCCACGAATTCGCCTTTCCAGATCTTTGCGCGGATCTTCAATGGAACGGGAGGTAATGAGCAGCTCACCACAATGCCCCGCCCTCCTCTGGCTGCTGCTGGAGTTGGTTACTGGACACACCCAGCGGCATGTCAACCGGGTTGAGGACTCCAGATCAAGTTGGGAGTGAGCTCATGGTGTGCGTACCTGCTGTGTCGGACGCCTGTGGTGGAAGAAACGCTGAAGGTCGGCATGCCTGCACTGCGAGGTTTACTGCTGGTGGGAGTTCACCCCAACCGCTGGGGTTGGACCAGTGATGGGAGATTGCAAGTTAAGTGTAAACAGGTTTGACTGCGCTGTACCTGCTACAAGTGACCCGACACACCAAGGCCTAATATTGCTGGGGCTGCAGCATTGCCTGAGCAACTAAGGTACGGAGCATCTGAGCTAGACCCCGCCAATCCACTGCACTCGCCTCCTACAAGGCTTCGGCTTTGATTGGGACGTGGCGAGTAGGCTGCACTCCCCTGTATACGCTCCATTAGGCACCTCGGCTCCTGCGTAATTGGCTTCAGGGCCGACTGCACCGTGGTGTGGCATTCATGAGGCCTTGGACTGCCCGTGCTTGTCTCTGGTCCAAACCCCCCCCCCCAAAGACAAGTCAATAGCTGGAGGGGTGTCATCGCACTCAGAAGTTATCCAACTGATGAAGCTCAACCATAGCTAAAGAGTTGCAAGAAGAAAGATGAAGCCGCTTACAAGTCTGCCTAGTGAAATCGCACACGCAAGGTCCAGCTGTAATATTGTGCATGCCTACGCCCGGCCCACTGCTCCCTCTATAATATTATTTACGTTTTGTTGAACAAACATCTAAAGTGTAACAAGTATTGTTGCAGTGGAAGACAAAGGCACCCAAAAAAAAATTTTTCTACTTCTGTAGTCGTGTTCTTATGGCTGGAGGTGTTTTATCTGGCTAAAGATTAGCATTATCTTGACCATGTCTATAACCTTTAGTTTTTGGTTTGTTTTTGTTGTTGTTGTTTTATTTTATTTATTTATTTTGTTGTTGTTGTTGTTGTTTTGTTCATTTACTAACTTGGCCATTATTAGTCCAGGTTTTTTGTTGGGGTAATTCCTATATAACAGTGTTTATGCATTAAAATAAGATTAGAATTCAATTGTTCCAATTGCAATCCATATTTTGAAGTTACCTTACCATATTTAAAACTCTGTCTGACCTGATTGTGTGTGTGTGTCTTACCATATTTAAAACTCTGTCTGACCTGATTGTGTGTGTGTGTGTAGTCAAGTACAAGCTAACCAAGGGCTCGAACCTGTCCACCCTCTAGAACTCTCTGAGAGGAATGTAAGTGATGGTGGGTAATTTTAAAACACAAAACTCTTTTTATATTAGTATACCTTCAAGCATTAGCACCCTCGGTGCATAACCACTTGATTTTTAAATAAATAATTTTTCTAATAAAAGTTATGCCCTGCTAGGCAAAGCCATATTCACAAGATTTTTATGTCTGACGTAGTTCGCAGCAAACAAAGAAGCTATGTTGTTTAAAATCCTGAGAGATACTCAAGGTCTGCATGCACCCCTGAGACTGCAGATGGAGAGAAAAATCACGTCCAAGGTTTGATAGTTCCAATTGTTGTAGCCATTGTTCATGTGCTGGGACGATTCTTCTAGGTTCAAAGATTGGCCCCTTTGGAAAGTTCTATGTTGTCTTTTGATGTTTTGACTGGCAATTACATGTCACTCTCCATAGAAGATGCTTTTAGAGGTATATTTTATTGTGATTAAGTTATTCCATATATAATATTACCCTTTACTGAGTTCGTGTGTGTGTATTCTAGCTGAATCTGAGGTTCCCTTCTCATTTGATGTTCATGGTGCCATGGAGAAGAGACTAAAACTGAAATAGAGGTAGCTATGTAATCTTCAGGTGTGGAAAACATCATTCATATTGCATGCAGTATTATATCCTAATCTTCAAAATGCATGGAATTTTTTTAGTAATATAGTAATATGCAATCATTTAAAGCAAGTATATATTAGTACTTATGGCATGAGTCAGAGTGTGATATGGCAAAATATTTCATGGGCGGGCTAATTTATTTTCAAGAGCCAGAGGCAAGTGAAAATAAATCCTGAGAGTATTTGCCCTCAGTTTGACAAATGACTTGACTGAACATCTACAAGTGTGCATGTAAGATGTCTGTTCATCAGCACACATGTCCAGTTGGAAGTAATGCTTAGCCACATGTAGGAGTATGACCACTTCATGTAATTATCCAACAAACTAATCCGATTAAGACAACTACTATCGCTTGCTGCTGCGTAACCGTTCTGTTCCTTAAAACTCAATTGGTGAAGATAATCTGCCGTTAAATTAGTTCCACATGAAACAATGAGCTGGCCATTGTTCCCTCTACAAATAAAAGATAATGGAAGAAAGACAATGGTATCACAACACCATAATGGGAAGCCATACTGTTCCTGCAAGCTTTTTGGGATTGAACCTGTTTATTAGCATTGTGTGGTATAGTCTACTAAAGTGAAACGTGTGTAGGCAAGCATTTGAGTGAGTGCTTATGCTTAGAACTAATGAAGACAGTTGGCTTCACTGACTTTGAGGATATAATATGCTTATATTATGTTAGTTTATATATAACCAAGCATATATATTATGCTTGGTTTAATCTAATGTAGTTCACTTAGCATACAAGTGCCACTGTACCAAGATTAAAGTGAGTACAATAATGTAAAGTGCAGAAAGTGCCAGTTTTAACTATGATATCTAATACGTAATGGCTATGATGTTAAGTTTTAGTTTGGAAGGTGACTGCTCTCTCTCTGCTTCCCTCAAGTACGGCCTTGATGGTTGGTTGTTGTTGTCGCTTTATGTAAATAAATCTCCTAAAATTGGTGCTATGAAATTTACAGGCACTTCTGTTGGTGCTAATTATCAATAAAATCAGAGTAGCTAGCCTCACACTTCTGTGTGTGCCGTTAATGCTCTATCTTTTCTCAGCTAGTAACAGTGTATAGAAACAATGTAATGCACAGTTTGACTGGACCTATAGAGGTAGTGCCCTTATTATGCAATTACAAGTTATGTTTCTAAAGATCACAATTGGATGACACGCTGCCTGGTGTAGTAAGTTTCCATGAAGAGTTCCTGCCATTGTTGATGTAAATATTATTTTAGTTAATATACTAGATCAGGTCTCCTGTAGGTGTGCAACTAATAAGCAATCAATTGAGGATCTGAAGTTCTAACTACAATAAGTATTTCAAAATTAAAAATTCTAAATAATGTAGAAAAGTCTGTGTGAACTGAAGCAACACTACGTATATAATTGTAACAGCTATTATTGTTGCAAATACATACTAAATACAGTATTTGCTGCCACATCATTGCACAGTGACTCATGGTTCTCTGATGAAAACCTAAAATGTGGCACTTTGTCATAAAATTAATATAAATCGTATGAATGTATAGTTTGGTGTACACTGTGTTTAAAAGAGATCATAACAAATAAATAAACCAATGATTGGAGAACAGTTGATACTGACAATGACATACATTAAATAAAAACATGTAATTTAGTACAAGTTCTGGTCTAAGAGGCCACAACTTTGAACATGCTGGATGTCCCATTGTACGCTTGGGGGTTTGCTGTAGCAAATCAAAGAAAGTACAGTTTATAATACTGTAATGCCCATTGTGAAATGAATTATATATATATATATAATATATACGGAGACCATGGACTTACATAGAAATGGCTTATGGTAGCCAAAGTGCTGAATCCTGTACACCCCAGGCACTGCATCAGCAGGAATGTCCCACGAGATAGTAACCTCACTCTCGCCTTTAATCAGTGACGTCTGCTTCCACCTGAACCTACACACATCAAATACGACAGAATTACAACGGCACACATTGAGTACAAGAATTCGATTCAATTAATCGGAAATTTGTGAAAGAGAATCCGTACAAAACACTTTCACTGCCTACACTGAGAAAGGAACTTAGTGATTGTTAAGAGAGACAGCACGCTAGTGTGTAGTATTAGGAGACAAGGATGGCATGATTAATACAATACAGCAAGTTAACTTACCTAGTCTCCCAGGCTGAGTCAGTGTACAGTGTCTTCCAAGAGCCTGTACTCTCCTGCATTTGCACTGCCAAGTAGGTTTCTTCAAGCTAAATATATGGATTATTACATTAATTAAGAAGATATGATATTTACAGCTAGAACTATCTAACCATGAGGTTGTTCCGAGGATTGCCAGCCCAAAACTCAACTTCCACCGTGCTGTTCTGTTATGAAAAAAGAATTAATTACCAAGAAAAACAAACAAAACGCACTAGATGTATTATGTATTAGCACTTTTCTTATCAGCTGACCACTACAATTTACCACAGCATATGTGCTCTTGACATCTGTCTTGACTCCTCCAAATGTGGAACCACTTGGAGCCCGGTCAAACACAATAGGCTCGTGGAAGCCTAATTGCTTGCTTGAATAGTCTGGAAAGCTCGGACCAGGGTCCACACTGGTATTCTGTATGTGTGTAACACAACACATAAATCTCACTATCAGCACAGGAGGCTGGTCACGATGTCACACTGGCAGGATCAACTCACCTTGGCCAATGCAGTAGCCATGGCTTGAAACTTGTGGATGTATGCTCCTAGAGTATGTGGACCGTACGCAGTAGATGCTCCTTCATAGCGCTGAATCTACCATCACAATGAATACACATATAGATTTGGGGGGGGGGGGGGGGGGGGGGGGGATAAATTGATGAGCAGATATATTGCTTTACTTTCAATTAATGTTATGTGAAAGTTAAGACAAAACAGCAAAAACTTTGTTCCTTCAATATTAAACTCATTGTATGGAAGTTATTTTAATTTTGCCAAGTATAAAGGATATAAAGTGTTTACATTGGTAAACTCTCCCAGCAGACGAATACTTCCTCTTTTAATACATAGTACATTACAGCACAATTAATGGCGAGTTTATGAAAATTGCCATACTACTAATTCAATAGTAGTTGTACCTACTTACTTTCAATAGGAACAAACTAGTATACACACAACCACTGAACCCATCAACTGGCAAATAAAACTTTGAACACAGCACAAATCACACAACCTTCCAACAATCATAATTCACAACTTCCACTACCTTAACCTTGAAAGGCAGCCACCCATCGGATGATGCTTCTCTGCCACAAGTGACAGACTAAATCACAGTTACACTCAAACTCCCCTAATGCGGCAGCTAGGGACCAGCCCTAACTCAGAAATATCGGTATATTATTTGCACTTGTATTTTAATATATAGGAATTGTATTATTTATAATTACAATTATACATACTTTGAGGAATAGCTACTTGTATCTAAGGACAGCATACACCTTTTCTGTTTAGATGGAAATGATTTTCTATTGCTTTGCTTAGTAGGCTGCTTAGTAGACTAGACATTTTTGGTTGGGGTGAACTGGGTGGGAGCCCAGCTGGGAGCTGTAAATTAACTGTACCCTTTACTCAAACCAGCAGCTAGCTGTAAGTTGATTCTACAACTCTCAGACATACATACACGCTGTATACTTGACGACCAGCTGATCCTTACCACACCTATAATGCAGTATAGGGGTGCCCATAGAGGGGAGTGCCTGGAACTGGGGAGTCTGGATAAGGGGAGTTTGAGTGTATTAATATTTCTGAAGAGTGGTGACACATCTGTGTCTATCAATATCTTGCTTTCATCTGAATGCTCTCTCACACACACTACACTGGTATGGCTTATCTGTAGCTGTACTGCTACCACTGTTCTCAATACTGTCTTCCACACTTGTCCTTCTTCTCCTCTCATCCTCTGCCACTCTAGCCTCAGCCACATCCTGGAGTCCTGTCCTGCAACTTCTCCTCCAACCACTCCTGTCCTGTGCCAACTGATACCACCTCCTCTCATCAATATTAAACTTTACACACACACACACACACACACACACACACACATACACACACACACACACACACACCTGGTACTCCTCAAAAGTTGTGACATAGTCTGAGTATGTGTTGGAGAGACCAGCTATCACCATGATAGAGTCACTCGGGAAGCCTGCATCCACCATGGCTTGCTTCACTGCATCCCTCAGCCGCCTCCCAGACATAGTCCTGCAGAAAGATGGGTGGGGCTCAATAAATTAACCCTAATACCTAGCTAATTAACTATGTTCTCACGAGAACTCGGCAGGTACTGCGATAATGACAAGCTGCCCGACTTTGAACATCTGCAGAGGCAGTATTTTGGCCTGCCAAGGGTATGGCCAGTCCATCTCTCCAGTGTCGAGAAGGATCGGTTTAGGGGCGTGGCACTTGACCTGCTCTGCTGATGGCTTTTTCAGAATGTTTCTAATAGTGTCCCAGAATGGGTTGCTGCCATTTGTGTCTCCTGTATAAATAGCAAGAGAGAAAACTAATAATTGTGTGTGTAGCATACAGAGATTTACCTTGCTCAAAATTAAAAGCCCCAGGTCCATCAGTAGTGCCAGCTGCAAAACTGCGTCCCATAGCTGGAGGGCAAGTATGAACCTGAAAAAGAAGGAAACCACGTTCATTTAACAGTCTTTAAGGAAGAGGGTTGATCTAACTCACTTGTTGGCCATTGTACGTGAAGGTGACATTGCTGAAGTCTACGTTCTGATACACATAACCCACTGAACCAGCAATATTTATTGATGTGCTCCCATAGATCTCCTAAATAATAACACAAATAATGACAAACTAATAAAAATAAATAAATAAATAAAATAAAAAATAAAAAAAAATAAAAACTTTACCTTTCCTTTCTCGAATTGCTTGGAGCCAATAATCCAGGTGCTCTCAACCATATCTTTCCCTGGGCCAAATGCTACACAGTTCTCATTCTGGAGCCAACAAAACGCAGAACAGACAAAAGAATACACAACACAGAGGAAAGCAAAATGGTATAGGTTTCACTCTACGAGCGAGCAGAGAGAGACTCTGGTACAACATATGCTGTACATGAAGGAGAAGGGTGGAGAAAAAAGGACAGCTACCAAACTTTACCCGTCCATTGCAGGTGCTATGATTAGTGTCACATGGCAAGCCTGTGTCAAGGCAGTGAGGTCCCTTTGTGTTTGGAGACACGTCCCCCTCGTTACTCTGAGCAAAGGCAGCCACAAAGTCACCCTGGTAACAAAAAAAAAAGACAATGGAATGAAACAACAGAAAATGCCGGCAAGTGACGACAGCATGACAGAAATATGTCACATTTAACCTATTCACTCAATTCTCAGGAAAACGTGCACAAATTCACAAGCACACCCAAATTCACAAGCACACGCGTGTGTGCACATATACATGTAACATTCAAACAATTCTTAACCTGGCCGACTCGAGTGCCGGGTCCGTTCACGTACTGCTCCATAAGGAAGGAGGCCACGCCTTTGTTGTCCGAACTCACGAGGGAGTTGGTATTGTTCATACTGGTACAGTGGACAGCAAACCAACTGGAAAGCAACGCAAACAGCACAGCACAGCCGTGATAATGACCACCAGCAACCAACATGTCTGACTACTCACTCAATCATCCCAATATCCTTGCCCTCACTGTCTTGCATCTTCAGGACAACCATCTCCTTGTCCGTGTTGTCTTTGTACCTGCAAACAATGAAACAGGCAATGCTCAAGCTGGCCCCTTTGCTCTGAATAAATTAATCTCTCGTTTATCAAAAACGTCATTTACTTGCTCCTTTCATCCTCCGGGTTGTTGAGATATGCACTGGGACTGCGGTTGATATTGGCATCATCGAGCGTGCCCATGCCCAGGGAGAGAGAGGCAGGCTTCATGCTGTCATGAGCCAATTTGATACTGCGCACTATCCCATTCACCGTTCCCTCTAGAGCCTGGCCGACAAATCCCAGAGACGTCACCTGGAATAAAATTGAAAATGACAGACACGTTGCTATAGTTACTAAAACAAATTCACTACCCTCTGTGTGGGTATATAAGAAGAATTGTAATGTGATATGTTCAAACCGTCCAATCAGATTGCTCAATTCACAGTGAATATATTTCATACCAACCTCCCACCTCATAGGAGGTGAATAAGCGTGTCATCCCAATAAAAAATTAGTTTTTATGCATTTCCTATAGCAGTCGGTTGCACCACTCCATTTGGTCAGTACAAAATTTACACTATCCTCGGGCCTTTGGCCCTCGGTTGTGTAAATCCCTAACTAACCTCCATGCCATGATGTAACCTATACATAAAGTTGCCCCCATTGTCTTATGCAATCGTGTTCATTTTTCAATTTTTAGATTCGAACAGTCAAAGGCATTACTAGTGTGTAAGTATAACTCCATATACTACTAACTATACTCCTTATACCTTCCATGTGCACTCCATTGTCCTTTTCTCTTTTACCTAAAGTGTTTAGCCCGTTTGACACTGCCGTATTCTGCACAATTGTCTCGTGCATGGTCACATACTGTGCCAAGAGAAAGGATCAAGCAATAGAAGGTGTGCAAGCAAAAGTTCTACTGTTAGAATGGAGCATTGCTAGTGCATATGCATGCTCATCACTCATTTAAAAAAATAATAATAATAAATATATATTATTCATTTGATACAGGAGAATATCACGAGTCTGTTGGCTTAGTATTCACGCGAGTGCCGCAGGCACGAGCGTAAATACCGCCAATCAGACGAGTGATATAATATATTATTCATTTGATACAGGAGAATATCACGAGTCTGTTGGCTTAGTATTTACGCGAGTGCCGCAGGCACGAGCGTAAATACCGCCAATCAGACGAGTGATATTCTCGGGTATCCAATGGATAATAAATTTATTAGGTACTGCTCATGGCAATACCTTGGTAACAAGAAATTTACCTAGGGGGACGTAATAACCCAACGTAATAACTATGAACACAGGTGATATGGGAAAATATTGCCCTAAGCCACATCCTGTTTAGTTTAATGCATTTTCTATGTGGCAACAGTTATCAGGCTCTGTTCAGTACCTAATAATCTCGGGTATCCAATGGATAATAAATTTATTAGGTACTGCTCATGCGCGAATACCTTGGTAACAAGAAATTTACCTAGGGGGACGTAATAACCCAACGTAATAACTATGAACACAGGTGATATGGAAAAATATTGCCCTAAGCCACATCCTGTTTACTTTAATGCATTTTCTATGTGGCAACAGTTATCAGGCTCTGTTCAGTACCTAATAAAATAAATTAAATCCTCACCTCAAAGAGAACATATTGGAAGTACCCTGCAGGCGCAGAGTGGGTGTGTGTCCCAGTGATAAGCACATTGTCATGACTGTACATGTTACCGTACATAGTCTGCAACTTCTTCACCACCTGTGTCAAAGATGAATATGATTTCTACTTTGACTTTCACCATCTCTGTCACTTACATTCATTTTCATTGCTTGGGTGCCCATGCAAATGTCCACACTAACAAACACTACCCTGGTCTTGCCATCATCTATGATAAAGGCTCTGCTGAACTGCCTGAGGTGAATCCCATCTCCTATCTGAGCAGGGTTAGCATAGCCCATCTGGAAAAATCAGAGTTTACTTGTGAAACTTACAACCAAGAACTACAATGTTCATTCTCACAAATTCTATCTGTACAGAAGGCCCAGTAACATCAGCGCGACCCACACCGACTTGGTAGGGCGCTCCCAACGCTAAACCAAGAAGACTAAAGAGAAGTAGCAGTTTCATTTACCCCGTCTACTCCGAAAAACCAAGTCCTCCAGAACACGCCCGTAAATATTACGTCACCACCAGGAAGCTGACACACCTACTTTACAGAGGACTGATGATGCTACGTCGTCGCGTACACGTCCTTCAGCAATACAAGCTAATGCAAGCTAATGCAATGGCTGAAGAGAAGAGTAGCATGCTGAATGGCGAAAATGGCGAAACAGATAAGCCATCTTATTCTGAGCTGGAAAATGGCGAAGGCGGTCAGTGTTAAATGGGGGCTCAAACCTTGTCTCATAACTAGTATACTTTGATTTATAGCAAATTATTTTAAAGAAAGCAAAAATTGGATTTTTCTTTATTTTAAAAAGCAGAATTATATTTTTGTGACCAATTTTCTCGTGTAATAATTTTTCTTGACTGTAGACAGACAATAAGTTAGTTTAAATATCTTTCAGTTTAAAGTGATAACTATTAAGAATGTAGATGTTGATTTTCTGCCTGAAAAGAGTCCTTTGACTACCAATACAAAATGTTAAATTGGTGTAAAATGTGTTGAAAACTAGCTTGTTAACTTCTACAGTCTTGTCAATTATTCGCCAATTCTAATTGTCAGAAAGTTTACTGATTTTGTTATGGTTATCAATGGACTCTTTTCAGGCAATAATAGGCTTTAGCATTGTTGCACTGGTTCTTTGCACATTGACTCACAATGCTACTAATCCTGAATTCAGACCCTGGAAAAAAGCAAACTATGAAATTGCCAGTTTTACCAGTTGACGTCTTTGGATTGGGCAAGTTGGGCAATGATATTCTAGATGCTAAAGCTGCTGCTCCAAATGCTGCAGCGTTTGGTGCTTCGTCTTTTTCAATATGTTGTGCTTCAGGTAAAACTTGTCAGTTAACATGTATTATTTTATGCTTGCTTTGTTCTTTGTATCAATATTATTTTCTTATTTCTTCAGCTTGTTGCTCAATTTTGAGTCTTGTTCTGTCTGCTATGCCTCTGATCATGCTTATTATTGGTATGTTCAAACTATGTTATTATGCAAATTTTGTTTATTATTGCAAAAATGTACACCCTCAGGTGTACTTTACATTGGCAAGTGCAAGGCAGACCCCATGATTCCAATCTGGCTTGTAGTATTTGGATCAATTGGTCTATTTCAGTCTGTGCTCAATCTCTGCAAAAGCATCACCGAGAATATGACAGATGAAAGCTCAAAAAGTTCAAGGGACGGTTTCCAGATGGCAGCTAACATCATCGGAAGCATCCTGTCTTTCTTTCTTTTTGTGTGGATCTTAGCTGGCAGCATCTGGGTGTTTGGTTTCTACTCTCAATTCCAGGTCAATGAGTGCAGCTCACATGGCAATGATGCAGAGTGCTGCCACCCTGTGCCTTATTATTTCTCTTTGTTCATCCTGCTCTCTATGTACACATTTGGTGCTCTGTCTATGATAATAATCTGTTGCTGCTTCTGGTGCTGCTTTTGTGCTGTCAAATAAACAAGAGGAAAATGTGTTTACCTTTGGACATCTCACAGCAGTGACATTTATAAATTGTATTTACATAAGTTGTAGTTGACTCACTTGAATTTAGTTGTTTGTTTCTAATGTTTAGGAATAACGTAGATAGCTAAAGATTTTAAATAACTTGCTTATTGATATTAGCTAGAATTAAATACATTATAAACATTATTCAATATAACATGCATTTCAGCAAAAGTGTGACCTGCATGTTGAAATTATTATACAGTTGTAAAACTCACAAAATTGAGTGGTTGCAGACCAAGTCTCAAATAACAAAACAATTACCCACCAGTTACTATAGAATGATGCAAGATGTTTATACTTATAGATATACATACCTCCAACTTCACCTCTCATAATCTTTTTTTTCCTGAATAATATTGCAAATTAGATATTTATTGTTACTTTTCACATTTATTAGTTGTTGACAAAAGATAAAACAAAGCAAAAACTGTGTTATAGTAAGCATATATAAATAATTAACAGGCCAAGAATATAAGTTATGTTTATATTTTGATCCCCTCACGTGTGAACCTGGATTATTATTCATTTACTGAATGACCGGTGGGATCAGTAGTGAGCTATACCATTTAAGTCACATAAAACGTATTGAATAAATTAAACAAATAATGATAAACAAACAGTAGTAAAGATATGTGTATTAATTATTTTTTAAACTATTAAAGTAGTAATCTTGGCTTAATTCCAAAACATTTTGCTCTCTACAATGGATTAACTAGATATTTGCCACCTGCCATGCTGGATATAGTTTTCATTCTTCACCGACAGGCACTTTGCGCTCCTACAGCCTGACCTGACCGACGGAGGTAGGGTCTCATTTACTGACCGGACCGACCCGATTACTGACCAACGAAAAGAACGAAAAGACGGAACGGACCCGCCGGCGGTGTCGTCAGCGGAGGTAGGGTCTCATTTACTGACCGGACCGGACCCGATTACTGACCGACTTACCTTGCGTAGTAGAGCGTTACGCTGATGTTTGCGATAGGGTTTTATAGGTATTATGTGATTTCCATGGCAGCAATGATTAATCACACTCCATACACTTGGGGGCTATCCTAAATCTATGTGGTAAATTATTATGCTGGTTGTTGAGGAGAGTTAGTGTGGTATATTTCACTTCTTCCCTATCATTTATGTCCTTTGCCATGCTTAATCATCACATAGTTCTCATGATAGGGTGTGCAATAAATAATTAATCTTGAGTGTAACTGGAATTGCCTTTGACAGATGCCTTTATTGGTTTAGAGTCATATACTGAGAGTGGTTGGTAGTCTTTGTCAAGTTTGTCATCACAATGCAATGAACATCAAGCAACCTAATGCTTCTGAGTAAAAAAATAAAAGGATGCACTGTTCTAGGGTAATATAACTCCAAGAAAATAATTAGCAATAGCTATATTTTAATATAATCTTTGAGAATGAATAAATTGGTTAACTCAGAATCACTATTTGATAGTTGACATTCTATAGTCTGGCCTATCTTTCAGTGTCTAAGATCTGTATGGTGGCCATATAGTAACTCTAGGTTTAACCCAATCAATCATTTGCACAGATCCTCTAATATTGTAAACTATTGGAGTTAGCTTATTGCAGTAGCTAACTAAACAAAATTCACTTATTGAAAAGTTACAAACAGTAACCATACCCCACAGTAGTGTCATTTTAGTTAACTAAAACTTAAACCAAAGACCTGTAGAAGACAGCCAATCCCATTGAAACAAAAACTACTGGTAGAATGGATGAATAAACTAAAACTAAGCAACTTTAATTTTAACTTAATCTCCTTGAGTCATGCAATTATTAATTAGAGATATAAATTGCCATTTAATCAAACATCTATATCTGCATAGTAATTTGTTTATGCTTACACAATGAAGCTTTCAAGTGCTCCTTTATATTTCTGTAAAGGTCATTTGTATCATATCATCTGTGATCATTCTGAACATTTGTGCACTGCAGTGAAGTAAGAAGATGAAAATGTTGGGGTGGGGGGGGGGGCAATGTTAAGATCGTATTGTTAGGTGATTTGTTTCCCCCCACCCACCTGAAACTTAGTCTGGCACAGCCAGACGCGGAGAAAGGGTCTGGGGACAATCATGTACCTTGGCTGTTCTAGAGGAATATGGTAGTGGTTGTCTAATTACTGTTATGGCGCCCACGGTTTGCTGGATGAGCTGACATGAGTACAACCACAACTGCTGAAGTGTAAACAATTTATACCACTGATTATGAGGAGCTGTTGTTTGTTTGTTGTTGTTGTTTTTGTTCATGTAGTGTCTAGCATTACAGTAAAATCATTAATATTATTGTAGAATTTAAGGCCAAATATTTCAAAGTATTGTAGCAATAAAAAAGTCAATCATTAATAATAGAGTTCACGGCTTGAGAGGAAGAAGCAGTACTATTGTAAGGTACAGTCTTTGGAAGAGAACTATCCACTTCCACTGCATTGATTACTACATCATAATGATTTCTGTTCACATGACATATTTCTACATGATCCAAATCATTAGAGTGGCATGAAAATCAGTTACCACCTGAACAAGTAAGTTGGCATGTCTGATGATGTGCAGAATAGATAATATGGCTTCTCAATGATAAGCCATATTAGCTATTTTGACACCATATTGTGTACAGAAAACACTTTTGAAGACTGCTACAGCCAAAATTCTGAAATCGTCTCATTACATTCCACCTACAGCTACTGATAATATACTGGTAACATTCTATCAGAACAATCTTCAATAAATATTATAATGTATATTGTGATATTTTGTGACTTAGGAATCTGCCCAAAGTAGTTATTTTCTTGGAGGTAATGGATGCATCAATTTAGATGATTTTTTACAACAGCATTCACGTGCAAGGCATTCTATACTTGGTGATGGAAACAGAGACAAATCATCTTGATATACGTAAACTGCTGGTGGAGTTTATAGGCCTCAACTGTAGCCTTTTTCGATCATATTGCCATCCATTATCTGTGAAAGATCACATTGACAAGATGAAAAATAACTATGTTTGGGGGACACATGCAGAAGTATTTGCACTGGCTCTCTATTTTTCCATTCCTGTGTTTGTTGCTATGGAGAGAAGTAATCGCGAATATTATTGGGCGAAGTATGGCATGTCACAAACTCCAAGTGTAATTTTTTCCAACTGATTTTCATGCCACTCTACCTAATGATTTGAGTCATGTTGAAATATGTCATGTGAACAGAAATCATTATGATGTAGTAATCAATGCAGTGGATAGTTCTCTTCCAAAGACTGTACCTTACAATGGTACTGCTTCTTCCTCTGCTGTGAACTCTATTATAATTAATTGATTTTTTTTATTGCTACAATACTTTGAAATATTTGGCTTTGAATTCTACAATAATTTTAATGATTTTACTGTAATGCTAGACACTACATGAAAAAAAAACACTCCTCATAATCAGTGGTATAAATTGTTTACACTTCAGCGGCTATCTAACTTGATCTAGGGTTTGGAATTCAAATATCAAACAATAATTTTAACCTAAGTTTTACAATAAGTACATAATAGCTATATATACACATTTCAGAAAATCGTGAGAGGTCGATCCAGAATGGTTGCCGAAACTGACCACACCCTTTTCATTGGTAGTGATATTTCTCTTGAGCAGCTAAAGCTACCAATTTCATTACAATGCAGTGGAGTAGGAAGTGGGGTGCCACTGGCCCCTCCGATAATTCTGAAGGGGGACCTGCCAACCAATATTTCCCCCTGCTCATATTAAATTAGACAATTTACACCCATGACAAGTAATCTTTATAGTTAAATTAGATATGATGCACAATGAAAGGTTGTATAGTGTGAAAGTTAGCAATTACTATATCAGCTACTAATAGTTATGCTAGTTTAGATACATCACCTTCATTTTAAGCAGCCTGTACAAAGTTTGGCTCAAAAGAAACCTTAGTGCAGCTGTCTTCTTTTTTTTTTTCCCTTCCAATTTGAAAGCACACTGCTTGAAGAGTGATGTTTTACTAAATTTGTAGATTATAAGTTTGCAACACTGTTTATAGTAAACTATCAGTATAATTCTGGTTTACCATGCTAGTGTTCCAGGTTAACATTGTCAGTACACCATCAGTATAGTAAACTGACAATGATCAAGCAGTGGGTGACTCCAAGCTGAATGCATAAGTACATTTTGGCCTCAGCAGCAACATCTTAATATAGTATACTTTGCACATTAAAACTGACAATCTAAATAACTGCTTAAATTCACAGCAAGCAGTGAGACTAGAGAGTGTTTAACATCACCTAAGCTAACATGTTTAAGTTATAACAGCTTTCAATATTTCCTCTCAACAGCATTGTTTGTACAGGGTATGGTTTCAGAACCACGGTTGAGAGTGTCACATTAACATTTTTTTTTATTTCAGGAGAAGTTTTCATTTCCATAAAATTGGTGAAAGTTTTGTAGCAAATGTAACCATGAAGATCATAATAATTTCAGAGGTGCAAAACAAGTTGTTGTTTGTTGTTGTTGTTTGTTGTTGTTGTTTTTTTGGGGGGGGGGAACAAATCACCTAACAATGGCAATTTATATCTCCAATTAATAATTGCGTGATTCAAGGAGATTAAGTTAAAATAAAAATTGCTTAGTTTTAGTTTATTCATTCTACCAGTAGGTATTGTTTCAATGGGATTGGCCGTCTTCTACAGGTCTTTGGTTTAAGTTTTAGTTAACTAAAACGACGCTACTGTGGGGTATGCTTATTGTTTAAATTTTTTTAACTAAGTGGATTATTATTTAGTTACTCAATAAGCTAACTCCAATAGTTTACAATATTAAGGATCTGTGCAAATGATTGATTGGGTTTAACCTAGAGAGTTACTATGGCCACCGTACAGATCTTAGACACTGAAAAATAGGCCAGACTATTGAAAGTCAACTATCAAATAATGATTCTGAGTTAATTCAGAACTCAGAAGCATTAGGTTGCTTGATGTGCATTGTATTGTGATGACAAACTTGACAAGACTACCAACCCTCTCAGATGGACTCTAAACTTATAAAAGCATAAATAATTTACCACAGTCATAGAAAATTTAGGATAGCCCCCAAGTGTGGTCCTTGTAGAGGGGTTTCTTCCTTACCTGCTTCTTGTGACAGCATCATTATGGAGTGTGATTAATCATTGCTGCCATAGGACTCACATTTACCTTTAAACATCAGTGTAACGCTACGCAAGATAAGGCGGTCAGTACGCTACGCAAGATAAGGCGGTCAGTAATCGGGTCCGGTCCGGTCAGTAAATGAGACCCTACCCAAATTATTTGTCCACCCCCCCCCCCCCCCCCCCAAACCAAAATTCGGTGGAAATGCTTTCATGGTCACCACAACCCTCAAGCAGCAGATTCTGGTTCTGTGCTCTGAAAATACAGGGCCAGAGGAATAGTGGTCAGACCAGGAAAAGGTGTGGTCATGAGTGTGGCCAGTGCACAGATATATGTAATTATATGTGCCACTTCTGGGTAGACATGTGCTTTAATCAAAATTGTAATTAGTGTTGTTTTAGTTAACTAAAACTAAAACCAAAACCCCTTAGTTTTGGGGCATTCTACTTTTGGTAAGAATAACTAAAACTAAGCTGTCGAGAACATGAAAAAATAACAACTAAAATTAAATATTTTAGATGACAGTAGATTTGATAAAACTACCAGTAGAGTGGATGATAAAAACTAACACTAAGCAATTGTTATTATACATGAATTATGTCATTATTAAATGAAGATATAAATTACCATCATGTAAATATTCTGTAAACTATATAAAATATCATACTTTATTTATAATACCCAAGATTTTTAAAAAAAAATGCTATTTTTGAAGTTATTTGGGAAAACTACCTGTACTACTTTCTCGGAGCTCAATTGAAGATATTGAGAAACAACATAAATTAACCAAAACTCAATTGATAGTATAACTGACTATATCTTCTGCATGATATTGAAGAAAAACTAAAGACAAACTAAATAATATTCAGGGGGGGGGGAGGGGAAGAGAGAGAGAGAGAGAGAGAGAGAGAGAGAGAGAGAGAGAGAGAGAGAAAGAGAAAGAAGTAAACTAGATATCTTTTTAGTATGAATACTAAAACTAAGAAATTCTGGAATCTAGAAACCAAAGAAACACTGATTGTGATAATTCAAGTAACCACAATTAAACATGCCTCCAAGGATAAATTGTTGTTGTTTTTTCTCTATGAATAATATGTAAAGTCATCCCAAAAAGTGGTCAGGCCTAGCCTGACCATGTACTCTGGCCCTGAAATACATACAACTAGTAATATTAATTTTACTTGTACACCCTGGGTCACTGCTTTAGTTTTAATATATGGAAACTACAATTATAATTCGCAAGCAACAAATGCTCTAATAGTACAGCCAAATGTAAATTTAAAAAATTCGTAAGGTCATGTCCTGTGGTTCCTCAGCTTAGCTATGATTTTAATAGGCTGTTTGTACAAAAATAGTCTCAAAATATTCCGGTGATTTATAATATAAACAAACAGCTAAAATTGTAGATTTCATTACACTTGAAGTCATTTTGAATAGCTACAGCAAGAAGGAAATTAGATGTGGTAGACTATGCTCTACTGATCAAAAGATAACTTCATGGTCAATCCGTGCCGAAATTATTGGTCCGTATTTTAGGCATTTCGGGTCCGTCAGTCCGGTCAGGAATTTAGAAACAACCTGCAGAACGTAAGCTAACACGTATGTAGCTAACACGTATGTAGCTAACACGTATGTAACTAGAAAATGCTCGTGTAGCATTGGTTGGGCGAGCGAGCGAAGTTCTGGAATGCGCGCGCACGTTTAAACGACGACGTATTCAAAACGACGACGTATTCAAAACGACGACGTATTCAGGATTTCCATAGACTACATCTTATAGTTGCTCGCTCGCTTCGCTCGCTCGCCAACTATCCCTTTACCTCGCAGCGCTACGCGGCGGAGGTGAGTGGTATTGCGCAGAACGCTTTCATCACGTGACGTCAGTTTGTCGTCACAGATAATTGGTCGTAAATACAAAAACAAAAAAACTATTCTGACTAGCCTCTTGTGCAGTAAAATAATAAACCCACTGGAGAACAGGTTTTATTTTTGTTGGACTGTTACTACGATATCGTTGTTTACTACCTCTGGCTAGGGAATGACGTCTGCTTTACAAACTGAGCAACCACCTTCCTATTCTAAAGTGACGCAAGAGCAAGGTAACACTCGGTGTATGTGTATGTAATTACATATCAACAGCCAAGCTTGCAGGCACTCTGAGCTCTGTCAAGAAGTAGCAATTTTTTATGACTACTACGTGGTGTTACACGTGCTGTATTCTGCAAATATTTATTTTGACTGTTCACGAATTTAGCTATGGACCAGAGCTCTAATTCAGAATCCAGTGAAAAGCTGTCTTAGGGTGTACCTCATTCCCCTGGGACATTGAAATTTCAAGAGGTTCAAATTTATGTTAGGACAGCTGGCCATGCTTACTATGTTTAGACATACAATATCACCAACACATGTAGATTTAAAATCTTCACCAATCTATATTTTTTAATTAGATTATACAAGACTTGTGGAAACCAGGAGAAAGGCTATGTTTTGTTTTCTTCCTATGGTAGCTAATCAATTAGTGTTTAAATAAAAAAAATTAAATCAATGAAGAGCCATTGATTAGGTAAAGGGTGTGGCTTGTAAGACTACTGAAAACCGAAGATGAACATTTTCCAAATTTTTCCCCTTGTAGTTTCTCCTTTCACCATATGTGTGTTATAGTTGGTTGAAGTGAGTTCTCTACATGCAATCTTAAACATGCACAAGTACATACATATGTACTTACATACATACATACACACATACATACATACATATGTACTTACATACATTACATACATACATACATACAAATTTCACTCAATGATTGGCTAAGAAGGTGTGTAGGTTTGGAGTTTGATGGGAGTAGACCCTAAATTATCTACTAACTTTGGACACTATAATATTATTATTATGTGTTGTTATGCTATTTTAAGAACAGATAAGGCTTCCAGTGAGCTCAGTTAGAGAGAGAGCTATTATAAACTATTACCCTTGACTTGGATAAACTGTGATGTCGACCTGCTGACCAGACATGTACATAACCAAGTTCTCTGGGATGGGAAGCTTGGTATTAGATATATGATACCTGGTCTCTCACTACCTGCCATTACACTGGTCAATACCTGCCACAGTCATCTTGCTTTGTGTGCTATATTTTTTAAAGTAGAGATGTGTATGTGTGTGTGTGTGTGGGATTTGCGTTGGTTCAGATAATGCACAAGCCATAAAGGCTCATTACTACATTGAATAATTAGAAGTATTTTATTAATAATATTCAGCAATTGAACACAGTAAAGAATTTATAATAATTTAGAACATTTCGGTTTTTAGACTTTCTTCAGCTGTACTAAATTGGTATTACCTTTCTTTACTAGGATAGCCTAGATTGAATTCTTGCTGACATAATGAGGTGGAATAGAAAGAGAAAATGGAGTTGTGAAAATGTCAGAAGATTTTTGTGTTGTGTTTTCCATTTTGCCCCACCTGAGTTATTTATAAGTGCACGAAATCATGACTGTGACATTTCTAGATTGTAATGCTAGTGCTTCACATTGTTTTCATGCTACTAGTCACCGTATTTGGTAGCTAAATGTGGAAACTTGGTTATTGTATTATTGTTGAGGTTGCACAAGTGGTCGTGAATGCATGCCTAGTGTATGACTTGTGTTATCACAGGGTGATTACAGTAACCTGGCTGAATAGTTCCATGTTGTGTGTGCCGTTGTGGTAGTAGGAGGTGTCGAATCAGTGTATGATTTCTAGATATCTTGTGCCATGCTTGTTTGTGACCTCTCTGTCAGTTATGTTGTCATTGCGCATGTGCAGGCCCAGATGGACCGCCTCCGTCTTATGAGCAGATATTTGGGATGAGCCAAATGACCAAAGAAGTTCGCGAGGCTCGGGAGAACTCTTCCAATAAAGGAGTGTTTGCTCTCAAGTTCTTCGGCATCTGCTGTGGATCAGGTAAGGAGCATCACAGTCCGTCAGTAAAAGCTGGCACAGTAGAACCTCTTGCCTTAACACCAGAATTGTCCATAACTTGAAAATGAATGTTTCATGATAGTTTATTTTAAGGGCACTAAATGTAGTAGTTTTATAAGTTAAAGTTTGTAACACCCACTTCTTACAGAAATTTGTCAAATTATTGCAATATTGATCATTCTAGCTGTTTTAATTGTATAAGTCATTCTACTAGCTATTTTGATCACAGAAGAATTATTTAAGAGTACCAGTTGCAGTGTGACATGGCGAAATATTTCATGAGCAGGCTAATTTATTTTCACGAGCCAGAGGCAAGTGAAAATAAAGCCTGAGAATGAATTATCCCCTCCTTAAGGCCAATCAACCTGTCTACCATATCTGGATTAGCAACTGGAATTGATTAAAGTAGTTAATTTGGAATTGGTGCAGTTATTGAAACATGTGTTTGTTTGTGATTAACCCTTTCATCACTGAAATTGTCAAGGAAATAAGATAGAGCACATAAGGACTCTCTCTCAACAAATCAACAGTGATCTTTTTCAAAGATTCGCTTTTCCATGGAATTTTTTTATTCTGCTAGTTTATCACTTCACGGAAGTTATAAATTACTGTAGACATTGGTTGAGCGTCCCCACTTCAAACGATTAAAAAAAATGGGTTGCTTAAAAAAAACAACGGATGCTTAACAGCAAACGGTACAGGGTTGAGCTCCAATTAACCATTGACGAGACACACAGAGTGCTTGATAAAAAGTGCTAACAGCCTGAAGGAAAATAGGTGCTTAGCAACCCGTGCCTGTGGTAGTAAAAAAAAAAAAATTCCATGAATAAAAAGAATTTTTGAAAATTGAGAATTTTGAATGGTCTGTGGAGAGTGAAGTTTAGCAGTAGCTCTGTGGCTAGAGCACTTGTACATTTAGCAAATGGTCCAAGATTCGGTCCCTAATGACTGCCGAAATTTTCTTTTATTTCAAAAAAAATCCTGTAAGAAAGAGAATAACTACATCTAATTAATGTTTTGTGTATTCTTTAGTTTAGTAGTACTATCTGAAGCTGCACTGTAACAATGGATCTGAATACCTACAGTAACAACCCTCAGCACACGTGTGTGTGCAAGGGTTACAGTAGTTGTCCTATCTGTTTGTCTAGTCTGTCACGCTCTGATTTTGACATTAACCAGGGATAAACTCTTTCTGAACATGGTTTAACGAGTGCTGAAATTGGAGATTCATGTTAAAAGTACACCGGTGAGTGTCCCCTGCACGTTTAGATTCTGCATCTTCCATTTTCATTGCACTAGCTTTATTGATCTCATTAGGTATACCGAACTCTTTTGGTCTAAGAATGAGTTTGGTAAGAACTAGGTAGTGCATTTGTAATGTTGAAGGTTTGCACCTTTGGTGCTTCATTTTTACAATGTGAGCCTTAGCTTCATGAAGCTAAGCTGTAAAGATTTCTTTGGTCTGTCTGTGGTCACATGCCAGACATGCCATTTTGGACACGCCTGCCCCAAGTTACTGACTCTAGCTGTTTGTGAGTGTGCACATTCTAATAATAAACTTAATTATCATCTCTTAACACCCTCTTGCAGTTAGCAATTATCACCTTTATGCTTAGTCTCCCTATCTTTTTCCTATACTGTATAACTTTTATCACTTTTCCTTATTTCTTCCAGCATATTCATATTTGTAAAGTCTCACGAAACAATCAATATATGTGACCGTCTACAGGAAAATCGGGCACAACGCGGCCCCAACGAAGAAAAATTTTTTTTTGCACTTACACACTCCTCGGCAAGCAGATATTAAGCTCTCCAAGTTTTATCGCCGTAGCTTTAGCCATTCCCGCTATATATCACCTAACCGTTCCCTTCGTTAGGCTTATTTAATACAATTTTAAGAACTAAATCGATCATGCCGCGTTGTGCCCGATTTTCCCGTAGACGGTCACATATATTAATTTGATTATGAGATTCAAGGGACCCAATCCTGCCTTATAGTAACGGAGTACTGTAAATATTTTGTGTTTGGTTCTACAATTCCCCTCATTTAGTACAGAGCTGTTCGTGAATAATCTAATCAGTGCTTAAACTTTAGTTTACCTTTTCAATGAAAGCAGCATCATAACAGACTAACAGTAGACTGTCAGTGTGCTGTTAAAAGGGGAATCATTTAAACTTCATTGTGCTAGCATACATTTAGGATTTAGAATCACCTGGATGTGAAACTATGGACAACTTATTTCATGTCTATCACTTCTTTTGTAGCATATGAATTTATTACTTGTAGCTATATAAGTAAATGATTGAGAAACTATAAAGTCGTCCATTAGTGCCTATCTTAATGTTTGTAATAATAATGCTCACCATTTGTGTTGATCTGCATAGTCATCTAGGTGGGGTACAGTATGTGTTTATTTGGTCATCGGGAATATTTGATAGTCACTACCATAAATCAAATGTAAAATAATTAAAATTGATAGAAATAAGAAGTATTTTGGACTTACCTTTGTTGCCTAAAACTTAGTAATCTTGTATATGTATAATTGGCGAGCGAGCGTAGCTAGCGAGACACTTACAGGGGTAACACAATTGAAAATCGGGGATGTTTGTTTATTTATTTGTATATATGTATGGACGTACGTAAGGCATTTTTGTACTTTGACCCTCGCGTTTTTGTGTTAGTTCGGTTGTCGACCCCGTCCCAAACTTCACTAAACAGAATCCTCTGTTTATCGATCAGTACCCGTATCACCCTAGAAATTGAATTGTTTACCTTTTTGAATTCCTTTACTGGTGCAGTTAAAATGTGAAAACTTATAGGACTTTCTATTCGAGTTAGTGGCTGTGGTAAGTCAATGCGCTCTTTGCATGGTTATAAGCCATACGCAACAGTATTTACTTGAAAATGCCTTGTCCACTAGACTAACCGCGAAGGTAAGTCTTGTGTAGGTGTATGTCCAGTTGTGTCAAAGCATAGTGCTTTACAGCCACTATTTAGCTAAAGAATATCACAAAGATAACGTTTAAATAGCGTGTATTGTTTTGTTGTTGTTGTTTTCCTTCAATTCAAACAGTTGCAGTGAGTTGTTACTATGGTACTGAAATTCCTTTACAGTGTATGCGTAATTTAAAAACTCGACCTTATTTTCAGTAGCTTCAGTGTTACATTCATATAAAAATATATAGTCTTTAGGCTCGCTCGCCATTTGTGCTCAAGCACATCACTAGTATGTATTTGCATAGTCATCTATATTGAATATTTTTCCTCGAGAATGTCCACATCACACAAGCGTTCAATATTATCCATTGAACGCTTCATATTGAATGCTCCAACTTGCCCCTGTGTGTTCTGGATAATTGAATTTTTTTAAGAGTGGCGCAATTACCTCTGGACAATGGGAGTTGTTTGTTGTTGTTGTTGTTGTTTTGTGGCTAAAGAGGACTAACAAGGAATAATAAGAACCTGGTAGCTTATCCTCTCTAGAAAAGAGTAATGCATTTAATGGACAAAGAATTTAATGTGTACCAGGCCATTAGAAACATGAGGAAAATTTAAAACACTCGTCGTACAATATGGGATGACATTTCACTCTCACACTTGTATTTTCACTGGCCTTCGGTTTGTGAAAATACTTACACTTGCTTATAAATTTCTTCCTCATGCAATAAGTTATATACATAATTATATATATTATATATACATGTATAATGGGATGTGTTTTGGTATTTTTGTTTTTCAGTTGCTTGTACCATTGGAAGTTTAGTGTTATCTGCCTTACCACTAACCATGGTCATCATTGGTAAGTTTCCATAGAGTGCCTCTCTCTCCCTCACCATGATTTATCCACACCTGCCAACCTCATACATGTTCGATGTGCTCATCCTTTAGGTTCAATTTACCTGGATGACTGCTCCGTTAACCGACTCATCCCCATCTGGCTGATTGTGTTCGGAGTGATCAGTCTAGTCCAAACAGGGATAAACATTGTCAAGCGCTGCGCCCGGTACTGCAGAGATGACAACAGCGATGAGGACGGGCGAGAGTACGGCAAACACAGCGGCAACTTCTGCGAGAGTCTGCTGAGTACGTTCCTCTTCGTTTGGGTCATTGTGGGCAGTGTCTGGGTCTTCCGCTTGTACCCCGACTTCCATAACCAGGAATGTATTAGCAATTGGACTCGACTTGGTTGCTGCCACCCTGTACCATACCTCTTCTCCCTGGCCGTGCTCGTTACCATCTATGTTATTGGGGCCATGGTCTTGCTGTGCATGTGCTGCTGTTTCTGCTGCTGTGCTTTCCTGGCCGGAGTTTCTTCTAATGAATAAGGATTCATCATTCACAATATTTAACTAATAGTTTATTTTCTTGTTTTGTAAACTATAACAAGCACTGGCCAAAATGGCCAAATCTTGTCTTGTTTATATGCTAGCTATTACATCTCTTCATGTCCGTTTGCAACTAAAATATGTCTTTTTTTGTATGTACATTCATAGTCGTTTCATATGAATATTGCAAGCATAAATATTGCTGTGCAATCTTGTCGCACAACGCTCGCTGCTGTCACGTCAACTTACGCCAAATTACATAAGAAGTGAGGAGGAATAGCATGATTTGACGTTCATTTCCAGACCAATCAATTTGATGGGCGTGTGACAAACACTTCTTGCTTCGGCTTGCGGAAGAAGGGAAAGAATAATGGCATCTATAAACTATGGCAAACCTAGAAAGACTTTATCAGTAGATTCCCTCGCGAAATTGGGCGAGAGTGTAGAGGCCGGTGACAATCTGAGTTTATCTGGAGAAGAACAAATTCTGAGACTGGGCTATGACGTCGACGGTGGTGAAGAGGCAAGAGAGACAAGCTTTCTTTAAATCAATTAAATAACAAAAACTTTCTTTGCAGGTTGGTGTCTACAGAAGACTAGGTGAGCTTCATACCAGCGGTGATCTTATGGTTTGCAAGGAAAAACTCCAGCATGCGTGTGTTGCGTCATATCTAACAAGCTAATTAACTGAGAGAATAAAGTGCTTCACCGTGTATTGTCTCTGTAATGTAATATAGGCTGTCCTACTCTTTAACCCTAGCTATGTCAAGTTTTGGCCTATTGCAAATATGTTATTTGAAATGTCCCATTGCTTTAGAAAACTATAGCTATCTAACAGCGGCATTGGTTTGAGATAGTCTAAAATGCTGGCTGGCTGCCTGTGTCTGCTTTGTGTTTGCAAGTGTTGAGTCAAACTCATTCCAACTGCTGAATTATGTTATTTACATGTAGATAGTATTAGCCCCTTTTTTTTGTTTTTTGTTTTTTTTTGTTTTTTTGGCATTTCATTTTGTTTATAGCTAAATTCACCAGAGTGGGGACAATCTTTAGTAATCCTTGAAGAGAAGTGAAAATATTATTCTTAGCTCAATTATGTGCAACTTGGATTTTAAAAGTATTTTTTAAAAAAGAACAGTGAAATGGGACTATCTCTGGCAGACTGAAGATCGATTTTATAGGAATATTTAGAAGATAGTTTTCATGGTTACAGGCAGGAAATCACGCTTTGCTCTGGGTCATCGCAATAAGCTTGAGTCAGAAGGGAAGGAGCCTCGGCAAAGCTTCTGCAGGTCATGGTGTGAGATGTGGTTTCTTCTTGCCCGCTCAAGTAAGTTGAAGTGGAGTTTGAATTTAATCCTGGTTACTGGCTAGAGCTGACGAAGTGAAACACTACAGATCTGAGGGGTTGTTTTTTTTTGTACAATTATATTGCTCTGATTAAGCCACACCCTTAAAAGACCACACATTCTGAGTCCAACATTATGCATGTTCTTTTTTTTTTCTTTTTTTTCTTTTTTTTTCTTTTGTTACACTTCGGATTTTCTAGACATAACTTGTGCTAGGTAAGGTGTGTTGCATTTGTTAATAATAATATCTTGACACTACCTTATCTAGCTATACACCTATTCTATTTCTGCTTGCTTAGTACATGGGCTTCAGAGTTTCATACAGGATTTTTTAGGCAGGGGGGGGGATTTCAGGTGTAAAACTGAGTTACTTTTTGTTTGTTAAACTAACCTAAACTAAGCATTAGGGAAGGGCTATTTGCAAAGTGGGTTTTTTTCAACAAAGATTTTTCAAGAAATGCTAAACACTGAAAGAGTCGAAGTCATTGGAGAAAGTACCAGGGCTCCAAGTGGTCCTAGAAGAACTGAAAACTTCTGCCATCTTCAGTGGAATTTTTTTTTAACATTTTAACAAAGTGGTATCGTGCTTTCAATTTGGTATAGCTACAGCTGAGAGTTGTTTTTTTTTTATTTAGGTTATGAAATCAGTTAACAGAACAGAACTTGGCATGACTAAAGAATTGACATTGAAGGTTTCAAAGAATATAAATAATTTTACTGAATTAAAAGACAAATTCAAACGGAATAATCACTGGATCATACTTTAATGTTGCTGCAATGGTCACTTTTTTGTTATTAAAATATTGTAGCTAATTTAAGCAATTAAATTGGCAATTATTTGGGGGCGGGGAACTTTCAGGTCCCCCTCCACCTCTCTATGAAACCTTGGGCTTTCTTGTGGAGTCTTAGCTTAATTCAAGTGTGCAAATCATGTAGGAAAGACTAAGCATTCGCAAGAGTACCCTTCATTGAACACACAGGTTAAATCATTCATTGAACACACAGGTCAAATCATAAATAGCTTAAACACCAAGTTTTTAAGAAAAGCGATTCTGTTTTTAAGATGGGAGAGTTTACCATGAAGAAGACCAGAAAAGTTGTGGACCTGCTCTAGATAGTGCACAGCCAGGTCATCATGTTGTTAGTGCAAACGCTGACAAATTACCTTTAACCATGTTTCAAGAGAAACAAAACAACTATGACAATAGCAACAAGTCAATAGAGGAATAGGATAGGGGGAAATCCATATTTGGACAATTTAGTTGCCCTGCAGCCTCAAGAAAGGTTTTGCTTCCTATTGCTCCTATGGAAAGGGACAAGAAACCCTAAATAAGAGTCCTACATACACTGAAACAATCAACTACGTAGCAAATACACTAGATAGAATATTAACACTTCATTCATACTCTGACAATTTGAATCAGTTTGTGGAATGTTTATAAAACTTTTGTTATTCCCTTTATTGTTGCTTTTGTATTGTTTATCTCTTCCTCTTGTGTGTTTGTGTAGAATTGACATGTGTTGGTATAAGCCTGCTATTGCTGGGATTTGGTGTGCTTCTCATACTTCTCACAGGTGTGTGTGTGTGTGTGTGTGTGTGTGTGTGTGTGTGTGTGTGTGTCTGCCCGTACATGTGATTTATGTATGTGCTGTGAGTCACGTGAAAGTTCATAATTTTTCATATCCAACCATCAGTGCATTCTTTCTTGTGTTAGTATTTGGTGGTCTAATGGATTGTCCCACTCTGAATGGAGCAGTAGTCTTCTGTCTCCTCATGGGCATCCTGTCCCTCTCCCTGGGTTTCCTGTGCTGCTGCTACCACTGGGTTAAAGATGACGACGACCTTCCTTTCGCCATCTTCTGTGTGGGCTACTGCCTCCTCCTGCTGTTCATGTTTGTCACCGTGGCAGGCACCATAGTGGTCTTCACTCGTATCCACCCCATCGGCCCGGACCAGCCCCCTCCCGGCATACCTTTGCCTCACCAGAATGGTACCAATCTGCCGGTCGGTGCCAAAGACTGTGAAATGGTGGAGCTGCCTCTTGGTGTGCTGGTCATCTGCTACTTCCTGTCCATTGGGTTTGTGCTGATGTCTTACGTTGCCTGCATACTGGCGCTCGGAGCCACCAGTGACATCCCTCCACTCTGACACATGAACTGAATATATTTTATTTTCTCTTCCAATCATTCATGCGTAAATTGACATACTGGTATTATCTATTTTACTGTGGCAATGTTCATAATTCCTTTAAAAGAAAAAAAGTTTAGCCAGAGGATGAAGGTGGTGTAAATAACAATACTTGGTTTGTTGACAGTCTACCGGCTGCATTGGTAATGGTGACTTGTATGTCTAGAAGTGTGTACGAAGTTCCAGTAAGTTACATAAGTGAGCAGTTAAGGTTACGTGTAACATTAATTGACTACAAACCACACACAACGAGCTAAGATGATAATGAGAAGTTGCATTATGAGTGACACTGTGTTAGAGAATGGGAACAATGTTTCAGTTTGAGGTAATGATTGCAGCAGGTTAAAATATGAGGCTTGTGATAGATGTGCTAGTGATTACTGGCAATTGACGTATACGTCCAATTTCTTTTGCAAAAAAGCATTCTCCATTTTGGCCACCTTCAACTGTTCCTTTATAGCTTCTAGTTGGACCACCAGTTCAAACTAAAACAAAGTGTTTTGATTTCAAATGTTACAATATTTACAAATAGCAGTGTACATACTATAATTTTAGAACGAGTGCCTGATGGTATTGAATTATGTCAATAAAACAGGTGGCCAAGTCTAAGTTTATGCATACGTTTTAAAATAGGAAATTCATCAGACGATTCTCTCAAGTTGTATTTTTAGGCCCAATTAATAAAAAGAGTCACTTGAGCAATAAGTTTCTCACACAAAAGCTGTCTACTAAAGTTTATCACATGTGATAAACTTAGATATTTCATACTTTTTTTGGTATAAAATTCATGCAACTAATCTCACCTCTTCCTGAGCAAGCTTATTGTCTCCAAGTAAATTACTACATTTCTCTTTAATTTCATTCTTGTGAGACTTGTTTGCTGTGATAGCCATTGATGCCACTCTGGAGTTGCCATAGAGACGAATCATACTGTCAATGTCCTTTATTCTGTGGGAGGGGAAAAATTAATAAAAAATCTTAATAACATTTATATCAGCTGCATTTATCATCTTCTTAACCTCTCAGGAGTTAGGTAAGGTACTACGTTAGGACTTCCTTCTTTTAGTTCTCTCATTTCTGATTCAAATTCCTTTTCCATTGCTTTATTTTTGCTTGTGATCTTCTTTATGTCCATCTATAGTAATCACAATTAATAATAATAACAATAATAACAATAATAATAATAATAACAATAATAGCAATAATAATGGCAACAACATTAATTATTAAAGTCAAACTTATTATTTACCTCATGAATTCGAATTGACTTCTGCAATGTTACAATTCTTTGTTGAACTTCAGCTTTTGTTCTATTTCCAATGCACAAATCATCATCATCATCATCATCATCGTCATCATCATCATCATCATCCTCATCCTCCTCCACCTGTTTTTTAGTACTTTGAAAATGCCTAGCTGGATGGTCAGGATATGCTTCAGTATCACCAATTTCCAATTTTTTCACTAGTTGCAAAAACAAACAAACAAAAACAATAAACAAATAATAATAATATTCCGTTAAGATCACAGTACCAACACCAGTCTTTCTACACTTTACATACTACATGCCACACTCAGTCAACTCACTTGTCTCTGACACTATAGCAGATTCCCTACAAGACTTCTCTTTCAGATCACTACATCCAACTCCAGTTTGTTTGGCCTCTGTCTGTAGAGTAACCAGATGTTGTAAAAGTTTCCCCCTTCCAATCCCATTACTCTTTCTAGTAGTGGGTGTGGCCTGACAGCCTTGGTTGGGGTCTAAGGGTTGTATCCCACTGAGCAGAAATTCTTGATGTACTCCATTGTCTAAAGATTTCTCCGCAGTTTTAGTTTCTGAGGTGCTGAACTTCTGTACGTCTGAACTGTTAGCAATAATTTGTTTCAAGTGATGACCTCTACCGAGGCCAACAGTACTAGAAAATTTACCAGATGTGGCACTCCTTGTGCTACTGGATCTGGAGGTGCCGGGCAATTTGGACACATCAGCTGGAACTTCATTTGATTGGCTCCAGAAACCATGGTCAATTAAAGAAGAGTTTAATCCACCCAGATCACAAGCTGATGTAAATTCAACACTTCTGTTACTAACTGGAGATTCCTTTCCCTCCATTTTCTTTTCTTGAGTGACTGATTTAAGCTCACATGGTCTGCCAACCATTTCCTGTTTAATTCTACCACAGTGATTATTATCGCTATCATTCCCGGACATATAAACATCAGCATCTTTCGAAGCTATTCCAGAGCTGAATACACAGGATCCTTCAGAAATACTCGCAGGACTTGCACCCGACTGGTGAACGGCATCAACCCTTATATTTTGACAGCCAGAACCTATCAAGGAAGGGTCGAATTCAACAGGGTTCCTAGCAGGAGAGCAGCGCAATAACTTTCCTCGGGCCACTCCACTTTGTTTTCCTCCACCTGCCATTCTGTAATCTGCCTTCTCAGTGCCACTAATAGCATGCAGTTGGGAAGCTTTGCCTGAACCACTGGCTACACTCTCTCCTTCACTGAACCTTGGCTCAGTAATGGCGGAAACAACCTTACTCGTGACAGCTTCACCATTATGAGTGTCTCCAACAGAATTACCCTCAGCTCTGACCATAGCAAGACTGAGGCCAGGCATCTTTGAGTCAAACATGGCGTCCAAATCATTAGGAATCTCCATGACAGCTGTAGAATGTCCCGACCTTCAATCCAAATTAACATAAAGTAATTTATATGGTAAAGTATAGAGAAAATACAATAGCAAAAAAAAAAAAAAAAAAAAAAAAAAAAAAAAACCATGAAATAAAATGTTTGCGGACTAAAAAATATCGAGAATCAAGTTCAGTTAATAGAAAGTTCCTCTTTACCAATTTTATTAGAAGCCATTTTACATGATCAATTACACACATGTGTATGTGGTATTAGTCACATGTGTATACATGATATTACTCACCTGTGTATGTGGTATTACTCACATGTGTATGTGATATTATACACATATTATGTGTATGTGGTATAACTCACATGTGTATATGTGATAATACTCACATATATATGTGATATTATACACATGTGTATGTGTTTGGTAAGACTATGTGATCACATTACACACATGCTTGGTAAGGCCATGTGATTCCATTATACACATAATTCTCATGCTCCTTACCCACACAATGACGATGAGCTGGAGCTACCGTGAGATAGGGAGTCGTAATCCAAACCAACACTTCTCTTCCTCCAAAATGAAACTACAGGTTTATCAAAATAAAGGGAAGCTGGCAAGAAGAAGGAACAACATAAACATCTTGATAGCTAAAAACTCCAAGCAGCCATATGTTTATTTATTTACCAGGTAAAATACTACTTGTAGCACTGAAGTGATCTTGGCGTGAACTTGGTTTCAATAGCCTGTTACCTGAGGAGGAAAAATATGAACAACTTGACCATTTGAAAACCTAAAAATATGAGCATGTCTGAGTTGAACATGTTTGACGAAATCTCTTCATTACTTTACATAATCCTTTTTAACTGGCTATCAATCCTTGCAATAAGTAGGCCCTGTCTAAAACTTATACTTACTACTGTAGATTTTCAGTTCTTGAATAAACAAATTGCATTTCAAGCATCTTTATATTATTTCAAGTAACCTATGAACTCATATTATACAATTCCAAAGAGAACCTATTGGTTCTGAGAATTTTGAAACTGCAACAAAGATAGAAATACATACCAGTACCAAAAGTGGACAAAATGCACCAGTAGGTGTCCAATGCTCTTCCCATCACCCAGCACTATAAAGTCTGACAAGGCAGTCAAGCAAGCAGGACCAGTAATATGGGAACTAACCAATATTCACTCTCACTTAAAATAATTAGGTACAGAGACTTCACTATAGAAAGCACTATAGAAAGCACTATAGAAAGCACTATAGAAAGCGGCTACTTAGGGAGAATCTGTCATATAATTTTAATTTTAGTCATGGTTTTCAATCATACCATTTACTCTCTTCTGAACTCCTAGTTGATTGTGTTCACTCTGATTTCTTCCCGATCGAACAGCAGCACCCCATCGCCTTGACCGAGAAGAAGATAATAAGCTCATCGCAAGGATACTTGGCCATGTGATTTTGGTAAAGTATCGTCAATAATGTTGTTGGCGCATCAACCCTAGATATATAGTATGAAGAAGGTAATTTCTATAGTTTTTTCGTGTAAAAACCTGCTGTAAAAGGTGGTGAAAAACAGCGAGATGAACCGAGTTGTGTATAGGGCGAGAATGTGCGTATCTTCGATATGCTCAATACAAAAAAAGAAACGGATTTCTTGGAATCTTCCTGCAACTTCATTGTATCATGATTCGAACAACTCCTCTTCTGGTAATCATGGGAAATCGAAGATTGTATATCTCATGGGATTTCCAGCTATATTTGGTTTTGGCAAGAAAACCCAAGATGAGGACGAAAATGGATGGATGGCTGAACCCATATCTGGTTACTCAGCAATGGACTCTACAGCGATGAAAACAAGAATGGAAAGATTGTGTTTAGATGTCCAAGCTGGGTTTTGCAAAGCATTGGAAAAGTTCGAGGTAGAGGCTAATAAAGGAAAAGAAGAGAACAGAGCTAAATTTAAAGTCGATCGCTGGACAAGAGATAAAGGAGGTGGCGGAATCTCTTGTGTTCTCCAAGACGGCAAGGTATTTGAGAAAGCTGGAGTTAATATTTCAGTTGTGCATGGCATGTTACCACCCCCAGCAGTGAAGCAAATGAAAGGGCGTGGCAAGGACCTGCCGGACAATCGAGAACTGCCATTTTATGCAGTGGGCGTTAGCTGTGTAATTCATCCAGTCAACCCGTTTGTTCCTACCATTCATTTCAACTATCGATACTTTGAAGTCGAGGTTGAAAACGGGAAGAGCCTTTGGTGGTTTGGAGGAGGAACTGACCTCACGCCATACTACCTCAGCGAGGATGATGCAGTTCACTTTCACCGCACACTGAAGGACGCATGTGATTCATCTGACTCCTCCTACTACCCAAAATTCAAGCAGGAATGCGACAGGTATTTCAATGTGACTCATCGTGGAGAAAGAAGAGGAATTGGAGGGATATTTTTCGATGACCTGGACAGTCCTTCACAGGAAGAGTGCTTCAAGTTTGTGCAGAATTGCTCTGGATCAATCATTTCCTCTTACATTCCTCTGTTGGAGAAGCATTGGCAAGAGGAGTACACACAGAAGCAGGTGGAGTGGCAGCAGCTGCGACGTGGGAGGTAAGTCTGGTTTGCTCCATTCTTACATCCTCTACCACTTGGTTTAGTTACATAATTTTCCCTCTATTGCTCTCTTTCTTCATGAGCCCCCATCTCTTTCTTCTTGAGTCATACATTTCATTCTCCTTGTCTACCTCTTCCTGCTATTCAGTCTCTCTGCCTTCTATCCATGATTGTGGACTTAGGCTTTGTGGAACTGTTGCTTCCCCTTTTGAAAGCTTTATCAACTTCTGCCTTGCCCTTAGCTACACGTTTACTTAATAGCCTCTACGGAATGAGATGATGCTTGACCCATTCAATTTGTGGTGACACTTTACCAACCCAGCTCATATTGGTGAATACACACACTGTTGTAGTTGTCATTACACAAGCATATTATCATATAGATTATTGTTTTGGTTGTTGTTGTTGTTGTTTGGTTGTTGTTGTTGTTGTTAATTGTAGGTATGTGGAATTCAATTTGGTGCACGATCGAGGAACAAAGTTTGGTTTGAATACTCCTCAGGCTCGTATTGAGAGCATTTTGATGTCACTACCACTGACAGCTCGTTGGGAATACATGCACGTGCCTCAGAAAGGTTCTCCTGAAGAGAAACTCACAGCAGTTCTCAAGAACCCTCGAGACTGGGTGTAATGTACCTTGAACCTAATCTTGTACAGTTATGTTTCAAGTGTAATTTTTACCCTTTACCTAATAACAGTTGTGAATTCCTTTCATTGGTACGCGCTTGCGCGATCCTTTTAGCGTTTTCTCGTTTTAATTTTTTTTACTTTTGGCGTCGTAGTTCCTCTTGCATGCACTGGACCACCTATCGGGGAGAACTGACCCCGGACAATGAACGCGAAAGCGAGAAGGGCCGGTAGTACGACAATCCAAAGCACAACTTCAGCAGCTTCCGGCCATTCGACGTCCATGGCTTATCTAGGAGATGAGAAAGCTGATTTTGGGTCGTCCAGTAGCATGTGTGCATACTGCAACAACTTGTTAATAGATCCAAAACTTCTTCCCTGTCTCCATTCATTCTGCAGGAAATGTCTTGTAGAGATGGTAAAGAAGGTAAATACTACGAGTGTCGTTGTGTGCCCCGTTTGTCGGGAGACTACAGCATTGCCTCCCAAAGGCATTGATGGAATTACACCAAACATTCACTTAGAGCATGAGTCCAAGATTGCCAAATACGAGGCTCTGATAAAGAAAGATGCCCCTCCACCATGTGATGAGTGCTCTCGTGAGTCCAAAGTGGAGGTGATTTCGTTTTGCTGTACCTGTGAGAGTTTCTTGTGCAAAGATTGTCATTCGCAGCACACTCTGTCTCGGAAACTCACCCTTCACCACAAGACCATAACGCTCGATGACACAATGAACCTACGCACCAAACTTAAGGATGGCATTGTCTTCCCAGCTATCAATTGCATGAATCACCCCAATGATGAGATCAAGTTCTACTGCACCTCCTGTAAAATGTTGGTGTGCATTCAGTGTGCTCTCACCAAGCACTGTGGACACCCCATGGAGGACATCAATGCATTTGTTAACCGAGAAAAGCTGGGCATTTGTGATTCCATTAAGGATTTGCCTGAATATATTTCGAAGCTGGAAATTTTAATCAGGAACGCCAGGGCTGTGACTGACAGCATTAGGATCAGAGAAAAATCCATTGTTTCTGACGTGAGGAAGGTATTTATTGAGCTTCACCGTCAACTAGATGAAAGGGAAACATCGTTACTTAAGCAATGCTCCACTATTGGTCATACTAAAGTGAGCGCGTTGTCTTCACAAATGGAGAATCTTCATTCGCTAAGAAACGCCATCATCACCAGCGATAAGTTTGTGAAGAAGTCGAGCGAGTGCTACAACACAGCAGAGTTTGTGTCTGTCATTTCTTGTCTGCACTCACGCATTACCGATATCAAGGCAAAACTTCAGCACACCAAGATGGAACTGTCAGAAGATGATGACATCAACTTCAGCGCTGATGTGTCAGCCATTTTGAACGCATTTTCCGTACTGGGATCCATCTTTGTGTGCAAGAACAGAGACTACACTGCCCTCAACGAGCCTATTCTCTCTATCAAAAGCACCAATGCTTATCATGTTGCAATCCACAGGAACGGGAATCTAATTGTTGCCAACCATATTGGAGACAATGTTGAGATCTACAATAGCGAGGGTCGTGGGATACTTACTTTCGGATCACCAGGAAAGGAGCAAGGCCAGTTCCACCACCCATTGGGTGTTGCGGTGGCGGGCGATATCTTGTATGTGGTGGAGTTTAATGGTGGGAGGTGCCAGAAGTTCACTATGAAAGGAGACTTCCTCTGTGAGATTGGAGGAGGCCAACTGAAAAATGCATGGGGCTGTGCTGTGGCCAAGAACGGGGTTGTGTATATAGCAGAAGAAGGGAACAACAGAGTCCAGAGTTTCACTCCTGATGGTTCAGTCATAAAAGTCTTGTGTAGCGCCCCATTGGTATTCTGTCCACGAGATGTAGCTATAGATCGAACAGGAAGGATTCATGTGGCATGCTCAGGGTCAAAGTGTGTCAAAGTATTTGATGCCGCTGGTGGATTTCTTATGAAGTATGGTGAAGAGCAGTTGTTGGAACCATCTGGCGTAGCAGTAGATAACCTTGGCTATTCTTTTGTGGCTGACTGGGGAGGTCGCAGCATGCATGTGTTTGATCCTAAAGGTGTGCACATTCATAAAGTGGAATATGATGGGTTTATCAGCGGTGTGGCCATTGATGATAGTAATCATGTATATGTCGTCAACCATTCAACACAAACCATTCATAAATACTGAATTAATAACTTGTATATTATTTGTGATTATTATACTATAGATTTATTCTGGTTCAATGATTAGTTTTAGATGTGCACTAAAGAGCAAATTCACTTATGAATGTATTAAAACAAACGCAGTAGCTACCATATCTTCGCAGTTCCTATTCCACTTGTGCTTTAAGATGAAGTTGTTGCATTTTAAATTACATGTATAGTGCTTTGGCCAGTATAGTGCTTCGGCCAGAATAGTGTGAGGCTCTTCTCTCGGAGTTGGTTACCTAGACTGCACGCAGTTCATGGTGGTCTCAGCGCACGGACGATTGAGATTTATGCACAAAGCAAACCTCGACGGTAGCTATTGAGCATGCGTAAATGTATTTTAGCGCTGAATTTCAGCTGCAAAATTAAGTTTGCGAGAGGTAACAAAATTGTGGCCATGGCCCAGAGTTTTATAGATTTTGATAAAAGAAAAGCGAGTTTGGAATCTACTACGGCAACGTGTACTTGTAGCTACTGCAAAAATTTATTTGTAGACCCAAAACTTCTTCCTTGCCTTCATTCCTTCTGCAAAAAATGTTTGGTGGAGCTAACTAAAAAATTCAATACTACAACTGTCATTGTCTGTGAAATATGTGGAGAAAATACCCCAATGCCATCGAAGGGTATTGAAGCAATCACCCCCAACATCCATCTTGACCATGAGTCCAAGATATCCAAGTTTGAAAAGTTAATGAAAAAGGAAACACCTCCTCCTTGTGACGAATGTTCCAGGGAGTCTACATTGGATGTTATTTCCTTCTGTTGTACATGTGAAAGTTTTCTGTGCAAAGAGTGTCACTCCCAGCACATTTTGTCTCGCAAACTTACTTTGCACCACAAAACAATACTCCTCAAAGATTCCAATAACATAAAAGCTCAACTCAAAGAGAACATTGGTTTTCCACCAATACAGTGCAAGATTCACTCAAACGATGAAATAAAACTGTATTGTGTATCATGCAAAACATTAATTTGCATACAGTGTGCCCTGACAAAGCATGGCGGGCACCAACTGGAGGATCTCATCACATTTGTTAACCAAGAGAAAGTCAACATACGGGAAGTGGCTCGGGAGTTGCCGGAGCATGTGTCCAAACTGGAAAATTTGATCAGAAGTGCAAAGGCAGTCATGGACAGCATCAAGGTCCGTGAAAAATCCATTGGATCCGACATAAAGAAGGTGTTTGGAGAGCTTCACAGGAAACTGGATGACAGAGAAAATACACTATTGAAACAATGCTCCACAATTTCTCGTGCTAAAATGAGCACTCTTGCAGCACAAATGGAGCACCTTTACAGTCTCAGGATGGCCATAGCTACCAGCACTCAACAAGTGAATCAATCCGCTAATTCCTACAACACAGCAGAATTTGTATCAGTTGCCTCAACCCTTCATTCTCGAATTGATACTATCAAAGGGAAAATCTTGCACACACGGATGGAACTGACAGAAGATGATGTCATTAACTTCACAGCCGACATCTCGGGCCTCTTAAATACTTTTTCTGTTGTGGGGTCGGTGCTGGCATGTCGGCCCAGAGATTTCACTAGTCTTCGTGACCCCGCACTCATTATCAAAGCCTCCAACCCTTACCATGTAGCCATTCACAGAAATGGGAGTTTAGTGGTGGCCAACCACACTGGAGACTCCGTTGAAGTGTACAATGTGGAAGGACGCAATGTTCACACATTTGGATCCAGTGGTAAGGAAAAGGGTCAGTTTCAACAACCTCTTGGTGTGACTCTGGCCGGTGACATGATATATGTTGTCGAGTTCACTGGAGGTAGGTGCCAGAAATTTTCAATAAATGGAGACTTTATCTGCGAGTTTGGGTCTGGTCAACTGAAGAATGCATGGGGATGTGCAGTGGATAAAAATGGAGTCGTGTATATAGCTGAAGAAGGGAACCACAGGGTGCAGAGCTTTTCACCAGAAGGGTCTGAACTGAAGGTCTTGTGTAATGCACCACTGATCTGCAGCCCCCGTGATGTGACCATAGACAAGACGGGGAGGATCCACGTCGCATGCCTGGGCTCCAAGTGTGTCAAAGTGTTTGATGCTTCAGGCAGTTTTCTGGTGTCCTACGGCAATGGACAGTTGACAGAACCATCTGGAGTTGCAGTGGACAGCCTGGGGTACTGCTTTGTGGCTGACTGGGGTGGCTGCAGCCTTCAAATCTTTGACCCAATGGGCAGACACATTCACCGAGTGAAGTACGATGGGAACCACATCAGCGGTGTTGCCGTGGATGATAATAACCATGTGTACGTGGTAAACCATTCCAAGCAGACTATATACAAGTACTGATATAAAGTGCAGCATTTATTATTCAGTTCACACCTCCAATATGATAATTAGAATAATAGAGCATGTTCACAATTATGAGACACATGTGGTGTATCTTACAGGGAAAATGAAAAACACAAATATACGATGAGATGAATAATTTTAATGATACAAACATATAAAATTTATAGTGGTGAATCCAATCACTAACAAAAACAATCCTCATTCATCATAACTTTGGAGCATAACAAAACATGCGAGTTAATTATTCCGTTCTTGGAATTAGGCCATGAACTTGTGGCTGGAGAAACTCAGATATAACGCATTCAACTGTGCTCTGCAGTTGTTGTTGAAGCTCCTCCATGGTAGTGCTGGGTGGGGGGATAGATAAACACATCATAAATTAAATATTACACGCCGTTTATTTTCAAAAAGCAAATAAGTTTGAGCTATGTTAGAGTTACAAATATCTAGTTTAGCCACAATTTTAATACTATAGGCTAGTCCAGTTTCTTTTGCACTACTACAGCAGTAAGTCTTTTTCTTAAACTGTACGATTTTTTTCGTAGAAATACTTTATTTTCTAAATCACACAAATGTTGTGGCGAGCGGTTATTAAAAAACCCATATTTTTAGAACTCAATGTACGAACCTTGAGGTACTATAGCTACTTGTAACCATGAACACACTGGATACCACCAAACAACTCGTCTGGTCTGGTACACGCAACTGACCTTGATCCAGGTTTGGTGGAGACCTCAACATAATACTTGACCTTTGGCTCTGTCCCACTGGTACGAAGTGTGCACACGGCACCATTTTCAAAAGTGAATGTAATGAACTGGCTGTTAGGATCCTGTGGCAGGACCTACATATAATAAAATGTTCAAAGACAATAAATGGCTAGTGCGCAATTCAAATACATAATGATTGGTAAATAAGGCATGATGTAAAAGTTGTGACATATAATGAACCATGTATCAGCAAACGTCTCTCGCTCCAGCAATCCATGCACACTGCTCTCCGTAGCTCACTAGCACCCGGTATGTCTTGCCAAAATTAATTATCACAATTTTAGGATTATTTGAGGAAAAGGTTGAAGTTGAAACACATCCTCTTCTGTCTCGATAAAAATATTTATTGTGGTGGAGCTAAGCATTGGAATGAACACTAGTTGCTGGGGAAAAAATTGTTTGAGCAATCATGGTGGGAGATTAAGGGGGTGTTACCCACAGTACAATCAGTAACGACTGCAAGCTAACTTTATCTTGAAGAAAGAAATTAGATGGAAAAGAAAGAAATTAAACAACATGTGGCACATTCAAGGTACTGGTCAAGTAATCTGTCTTATTGCCACTCTCAATGTCCAGTACATACATGCCAGTTTTGAGATTTGCTGTTGACAACAGACAGAATGACGGACAGTGCATGCACGCTGAGAATTGACTATTTAGTACCCAATATTGCACACTGTCACTGATTGGGACCTGTTCAGTTTAAACTCCAAGGAGAGAAAATGATAATAACTGTGCAAATGATTAAAACAACTGGTTTTATACTGACAACAACAACAACAAAACCAACCAAAATAAAAACAAAACAAAACAAAAAGGTCACTGCATGTGCTAATGAAGCACCAATGTGGTGTGAACCCTCAGCGTTGCTACAGAGTAGCTAGCTAGCTAGCTAGCTATTACAAACCCAAAGAATAATTTATTAGGTGTAATATCAATATGTCGATATGTAGCTCCTGCAAGTCAATACGCAGCTCGTGCAATGAAACAGTAGACATAAATGCTTTCTTCTTAAAAGCTAAACATGCAAGAGACACTCATCTACCAGTTAGTTTCAATCAAATGATGGGGAACTCCAATCAGCTCCAGCACTCGATAAGACTATGAAGCAAAACTACCGTGGGCAACAAGAAATTATTTGCTCACGGCATGACAATTGTTACCAACAATCGCTTACGATCGTACGGCCAAAAAAATAACTGGCAGACAAACTCAGTACTGTAACTGTCTCACGCATGCACAATGAGGGTTAATAAGGTTCAATAGCATCAATACATTGCCTGTAGCAAAATAGATTAAATAATATACACAATTCTTTAGGTTCCAGAATATGCATGACATACTTCAGAAAACAACTCACTGGTTTGAAATCTGGCGTTGTACTGTCATAGCCTATAGTTAAGTCAACAATAGACACAACCTTGCCTGCTGAACCACACGCTGAAGGGTACTACACACACACAAACATACACACACACACACATTTTCTTCCTGCACTACTAGAACATGTGGGTGTAAATCTGTCGTACCTTTCCATCTTTCCGAAGTCTATCAAACACTCTTGCTATGATATCTTTATCACTGCACTTGAAGTATGATACCTCACTCAAGTGGCTGCCATACCTGTAAAGAACAACAATAACAACATCTCCGGTAACACTGGATGACTGCAATCTCTAACCTACCTACATCTCCCACTAACAGTGAACTCACTTCGTGTAAAGGTTCTTCAGCTGCTGCTTGAAGGTAAGGCCCTGTGAGTAGATCCAGTCAGCATACTCGGCCATGACAGCTGCTGCACTGATCCCATCTTTGTCTAACACTGTATCTCCAAACATGAAGCCAATGGCTTCTTCAAAGGCAAACACAATATCCTTTCCTTTCTGCTTCGCCTCATAAGACTTGTTGCCCATCCATTTGAACCCAGTCAGGCACTCCTAGACCAGCACAAGAATGACAACCATCTGATGATTCCGTCACATAAGGAGCAACTATGCTGGCAATTTGAAGTAAACTATGATACTGTTAAAATAATTGAGCAATTGACCCGTGTTCAGTCCAGTTGACCTGTTTATAGTAAAGAAGGTTTTGTATTTAAAAGAGGAAGGGGGAGTTTGTTCTTAACCCTTTCACCGCCATAACCGCCGTACGGCAGTTTGAAGTAATGCCTCAGGAAAATTGTTGTTTTATTCTCGTCTGCTTTGCTTCACTCAAAACAATATAGCCTCAAGAAGTTAGCGATAATATAATTAGTAAGTGATTTTCAAACTCTTTGTGGCAGTATCTCTAAGGCTACAGCGTAAACATCAAGGTAGCTTTCAAAGTCAGACTTTTGGCTACTTCAAAATGGCAACCGGGCGGTCAATTGTTGAGGTAGCAGACCTGGATTAACAGCAACCTAGGCATTTTAGATGATGAATAAAGTAAACCAGAAGGCACAGAAGACATTTATGCCTACAGAAGCCATTCAACAACAAAGAGAGAGTTGCTCTATGAAGGAATCCAAGCGTTTGACTACAGCTTTAGAAGAAAAAGAAGTTGGGGGCACATTATAAAAGGGCCCCCCCCCCCAAAAAAAAAAAAAAAAAAAAAAGAAGTTAAATACAGCCTGATAGAGAGAATAAATTGATATAATACTTAATACTTGTCCAGGCCAGTGCTGAACAAAGCTCAGATCCCTGAAGCAACAATTATGCATGAACAGATCGATATCATTCACGCACGCACTTTCACGTAATTTTGTTTATTTCATCATTTTAGTTACCCGTTTTTAAAGTTGTTCTAGTAGTTACAAAGACTGTTCATAACTGTTTAACTGCTCAGAATTCTTATAGTTAGCTAGGCTAGTTATTTGGTATTCCTGTGACACTATAACTACGGGTGGTCCTTCGTTAATTCCTCCTACTACTCCATTACTGCTAAAATCTGCCAATACAAGGTGATCAGAGTTACACCCGCTCAATACTCAAATAACTTAATCATTGAAATGTCATAATTCAGTTGATGACTAGTTTCCTGAGATAATATGATTCACACATGCAATATACACTCACTATGAACTGAAATCCTTCAGCTCCGGCCATGACCTTCACAAATCTGGAGGAGACGGTGCTGGCAAGCATCACAACTACAAACAACAAGAATTAGATTTTGCCACACTGGGGAGTAAATATATTGTGTCTAACCAATCATTTAACCATTTAAATCTACACCCATGGACAAAATCAATACTCAATGTAAATATCTCCCGCTAGATAAAAATGGCATCCCATACCGTCATCACAACTTGGCTTCGACTCGCGATACATCTTCAATGCCCACCAAGACAGAAGAGACCCAATCTCATTGCCGCTAAAAATCTTCCATTTCCCTGTGTCTGGATCTTTCTCTGCCAGAGCCAACCTGTCAGCATCAGGATCCGTGGCTAAGATGATCACACTGCCAGCACAGTCAGCAGTTCTGATGGCCAGGTCCTAGGAAAAGGAGAAAAAAATGCAACAAGTAAATCATTCTAAGATCACGACCATAAAGTAACAGCATTTAGCTTTAACACTTCACCAATTAAGAGACAAAGTTTATAATTACTTGGCGGTTCATTTAAGGACAAAATCATTTCCTTCTTTCAGAGACTATTTTTATTTCAGCACATTCTCTCTGCTATCTTCATCCTCTCACCAAAGCAGATTTTCCCTCTTCAGGGTTAGGGAAGGAGACAGTAGGGAATTCCGGGTCTGGCTCCATCTGTTCCACCACTGGAATGAAGTCCTTGTGACCAAACGCTCGGAATGCCCTCTGCACTGGTTCACCTCCCACCCCATGCATCGGAGTGAAGGTGAACTTGAGGGAAGTGGACGAGTTCTCAGCACGCCTAATAACAACAATTAACAAATAGCCAATGACGAGAAAATATTTGGACAGAAGATTAGCATTATTCTGATGTGACAGTAAAATACATTCACTAATATGCAAGAACATGCATACATTCAAATACAAATACAAACAGCTATACGGGGGAAGAAAGGGGGAGGGGTAACATAAACCACAACAAAGGAGTGGTGAAGAAGTTGGCATTACTAATAATATTTTTAGCTCATATTCAATATACAGGAAATGAGGACTCTGTCAGGGCTAATGTTGCCCAGTAGGGAAGTTAAACTAAGTAAAGAGAACAAAAGAGAAATGTATACAGACAGACATGTGAATGTAATCAGGGACACTAGCAGTCTCTAACACCGCACACACATATGTACATACGTACACACACAATCCCACTAAATTATCATGCGACTTGCAAGGCCATGGTAAATTAAATTGAGGACTACCCTACAATTAACAAATTTACTGTCATCATCTTTCGCATAACTTAATGGATGTGAAGGATACACTCTTATAAACAACCATTCCCACAACCTCTCTTTTCGTCACACTTGTGTGGTAAGGAGATTAGCTATACTTATAAACAGCTAGGACACTACACTCACACCTTTATGAATCTGACGCCTACTTAAAACAAAACCTATACTGTCCTTTTATAACACTGCTGTTGTTCGAACACTGTATTTATAGAGAGCGTGCCACCATTCCCATGAGGGCTGGCCGGTCCGCCATACAATACAAAAGCTTATACAGTAGGATTTCATATATCCGAACACGTTGGGACTGAGAGGTGTTTGCATAACTGAACAGTTCAGATAACTGAGAAACGTTCACATAACTGAACACCATAGAAAATGTAGTATAAAACATGAACGAAGGGGCGTGGTCAAGCAATTCTTTGTGTCTGCACGTGCTACTATTAGATTTTGGGTGTTTGATTAACTGAAGTGTTAGGATAACTGAAGTTATACTGTATTAAAGCTATCTCAATACTATTTATTATCCATAAAAATGAATGCTTTGATTCTTAAGACCCTAACTGAAGCCAGCACTTCTGAGTAGAGTAGCATTCTCATAGACACCGTACTAGCATTCTCATAGACACCGTACTAGCATTCTCATAGACACCGTACTAGCATTCTCATAGACACCGTACTAGCATTCTCATAGACACCGTACTAGCATTCTCATAGACACCGTACTAGCATTCTCATAGACACCGTACTAGCATTCTCATAGACACCGTACTAGCATTCTCATAGACACCGTACTAGCATTGGATGTCTTTGCCATCTGTCATTGTTTTACCAGCAGTGCAGGGTATATATTGAGGATGAGGGTTGCCAAAAAAAAAAAGAAAAAAAGTATGGAATCAAAAAAGAAATTGGGAGGTGAAGCAAAACATCTCAGTGAGCAATCAATTCTACACCACAAAATTTGCTACGTAGAATTGATCATGCCTTTAGACATTCTTGCCTAATCACAGTAAGCTCTCTTTGCGCAGACTGTCACTAAAAGTGATACAAAAGTTACCAGAATAGCAATTCTAACCACGGGCAGTGATGGTCATATGATATCATACTGTACCATGTAATAATTCCACTTTGTGGAGTACAAGTCATAAGTACTTCCATTCAGTGGAATTGGTGCACCAACACTGAAGTCAGCACCAGCAGGAACATAAATATAAAAATGTGATATTGGTGCCGCCATGATTTTGGTGGGCCATATATGTACAGTGGGACAACTTCAACTTCTACAGCTTAGCAAAGCTTAGCGGACCTATTAGAGCCATAGTTGTCAAGCCTTGCCGGCAACTGCTCCATGTGTATTCCTGGGAGGCCACACCCACTTGTATGGGTGCGTCCTGTAGTCCTATTGTCAAATTAAAAGTTATGGGAGGCAGGCCTCCCATCGGGTGTGCCAGTCATGTGACTACAAACACAAAGGCTAGCATGATTATTCAATCACAAGGAGGAGTTCTCTACAGTAAAAGTTGTAATTGTAAATAAAGTCCAAAACTTTGACGGGACATCCCATGGGACTTTTCTATGGTGCTAAACGCAACACTTGGGCTCAAGAAACTAGAGGTAAGAAACTAAAAATTATGCTACTTAGCCCGTTAATCTATGGATAAAAATTGATTTTTTTTTTGTGAGTACGTAATACTGGGCTATCTCACTCACCATTTGTGCTGAAGCACACCACTAGTTTGCTATCTTCTAACAAACAGCTATCGCTTCAGCACACTGTGCTGTCCCTCAAAACCACTTAACTCTTCTTTATGAACTAAACAGGAGTCCAGCTAAAAACTGAATTGGAGAAAAAAAAAGTAAGTTACTAAAAGTACTCCTGACCACATCATAACAAGAGTTACCAGTATACACACACTCCCTGAGGGCTAACAACGCATTCTCCTCTTATTCATTTCATTCCCCCCCGTGCTGACCTATAGCAGTATCTGGTGATTTCCTTGTAGTAGCCATCCAGGACAGCTTGTGTTGGGTCTGTCACCTGACTATACACCTCCTCTGCTGTAGTGCTCCAAGATGCAGGCCATGGCTCCAGCTCGCGCAAGATGCTGGCAGCTATTCCCGCATCATGAGGAGGAATGATCTGCAATATAAAACACAGTCAGCATGGAATCTATGTCAAGTTTGGGGAAATATTCCAAACATGGCTATGCTGGTGTTGTTGTTGTTGTTAGTAATCAGAAAATGTAAGTTCTTTGTAGCCTTCCTTCACAACCCGGACTGACCCATGCCCCCCATTGTCCCTGAACATGAACTAGATTAAGCACTGTTGTCCACGAACTCAGATGGACCTGTGCCCTGTTGTCCCACAACCTGGACTGACAATTGCTTCACTGTCCCACAACCTGAGCTGACCTGACCTGTGCCACATTGTCCCACAACCTGGACTGACCATTGCTTCACTGTCCCAGAATCCAACCAGAACCACGCTCAATTGTCCCCAGAACCTGGACAAGACTCGTGTCCTTTTTTTCCAAACAGAGTTTCATTCAGAGGGGGCCAACCCTAAGGTCTCTCATCCCGCCCAGAATTTTAGGAAGTTAAGGGTGGCCGCACACTGCCTACGCAATTTTTTGTTGATGGTTGCTATGCATGATTACTACTATTGTATACTTACACAAGGACTAAGTACAAGGACTTCTTCACTACAACACAAGGACTAAGTACCTGCCGAAGGCGCCGCTCGCTAATTTTAGAGCGAATCTGGAAGAAATATCGGGGCCTGGTTATAAAACTTTGTAGCACTTTTTTGGAGCGGTACGGTAAGTAGGAGCTCTGCAATTTGGTGCACTACTAGCCGAGCCGATACTCTACTGCAAGACAACTAGTTCTTTTCCATTTCAATATTACTTTATGATTTATTCGCAATTTTTCTAAGATTCCAAGAAAAACTGATACAAAATTTGGAACTATAATTCCACTCGCAATGCTTATGAAATAGCCCCACCCCCATGTATCATACTCCTTGTATGCGAGCAATTTTTTTTTTCAATTGGTTTGTACTGGTTCTAAAAAGAGCCCTCATATCAAGAGTAAACAAACATCAATATAACAATAACAAGAGAGTCAGAAGAAAGAGCAGTTCTTGGAGATAGTCCGAGGTGAAGGTATTAGGTCTGTGCAGCTTGGGAAGTCTTCGCTCCTCAGAAATCGAGCCTGCTGGACCCATCCGCTTGAGTTCAGGTGCGCAGAACCTAGAGAATGGCTACAGGAGGAGAGGCAGCCTGGTGCACCTCGCCACGTGAGTTCAGACGACGTATGGAGAGTTGCTGTAAACAGCTACGAGACAACAAGAAGCTAAACTAAAACACTATAAATTCGCAAAGTATACTTCTGCGCGATTGTTTCTGCTCGCGTATTATCGAATGGTGGGGTATTGGCGGGGAATAAATTAATGTCCGGATCTACAGGCAGTGCGCGTTGCTATGTGCGGCCACCCTTAATATAGTACGATAGCTAAAGGTTGAATTCTATGAGTAGTAAAATTATGCATGTGACAAAACACTGATCAGTGTGAAGTATATACACTTTCATACAGGCATGTGCATCAGACCCAAGCCCTGTTGTCCCAGACAAACCTGTGCCCCACTGTCCCAGAACCCAGACCAACAGTAAGTCATGGTACCAGAACTAGGACTGACCTGAGCCCCACTGTCCCAGAACCCAGACCAACCAGTAAGTCATGGTACCAGAACTAGGACTAACCTGTGCCCCACTGTCCCAGAACCCAAACCGACCAGTACGTAATTGTACCAGAACCAGGACTGACCTGTGCTCCATTGTCCCAGTACACTTTGTATCCATTGTACTCCTTGGGGTTGTGAGAAGCTGTCACTTGAATGCCAGCAACACATTTAAATGTTTTCACCACATACGGCTGAGGAAAAAGACATAAAGCATACAGTCATAAATCAATTAGAGTAAAACCATAAACATACTTCCTGCTGATATAACAGAATTCATTAATTCAGGGCACAATTAATATATAACACCTTAAAATCATGTCAAAATCGAGAAGAAGAAAAAATTGAACAGCTCCAGTCTGCTGCCAAATTGGTTTATTCTTAATCTCATCCTAGCTTGAACAGCAATCTGCCTTGAGCATTGCCGCCTCACTGGCAGCCACCACCATACATATTTAAAAACCAAATGTTGCAGCAAAAGGTTGTACAAATTGTTTCCATTACGTAAAATGTGAGACAGACTAAAGCGAAAGATAAGTCCCCAATGGAGAGTTAAACGTAATGGGGCAAGTGAAAAGTGTTCAAGCAGATACTCGGAAATTAGGTACAATACTGGCAGTCATGCTACATTATAGACGAGTTCATACTCACAGTATAAGGTGTGGGTGTGTGTCCAGAAAAAAGATAAACTTTGATTTTTTTACTGAGAAATACAGCAGCCGCCAATTCTGCAAACCTGGAAAATAATGTACACATCATATACATGACTAACCTTACGCCTTGACTGACAAGACTACCTCAACACACCTCTTGCTGTTGTGCCGAGCATCGTAGCCAACAACAACACCTCGATTGGTGCACTGGGTCTCGTGGAACTGCTGCAGAAGGTACATGGCCAGACCCTGTGTGCATGCAATACAGCATGAAATGGCCATAACAACAAACATGCACTCTCAACAACGATAATTGGTATGCTTTTGAATTTCCTATTATGATAACTCTCTCTCACTGCCTCTCTTCAGCCGCAAACGTCATTACTGTACAATTACAGATTTCCATACACTATAACATGTGCTGCTAATATGCCAAATGTATGTTCAATCTATATAATATACATTGCATCAATTGCCTCAAATGCACCTCTTGATGGAGTTTTGATTAGCTCACTCAAACATAAACACAACAAACAACAGTAAATGGTACAAACTCTGGAATCAATTTAGGCTTACTTGCGTCGTCTGGATGATAGTGAGCTCATTCATCTTGCTGTAACCAGCTCCCATCACTGCTCGCAGACCTAACGGAGAACAACAATGGAATAAACGAAGCACCTCGACATTGGTGGCAAGTGGGCGAGGCTTGAATTTTTTTTTGTCTGAGTAAGCTTTTTTTCTTTCTCAACATTAATAAGCATGCATAAATGAAAGAATACAATGGCATCAAAAATTTAAAGAAAGTATTATGAACTTCTTATACCCATGAATCCAATTGTCAGTTGTAAGTGGAAGTGAGCTGCACTGAATCTGGCCTATTCTCATTTTGAAAACCATATGTACCATATGCATTAATTAAGCCAATTTGTTTTCACTGCTAAAAATTATTTCTTTAAATGATACTCTGGTTATTTTCTAATTAACAGGTTAATTCTAGAACTCCATGATATTATTAACTCATAAGACTAAACAACTCGTTAATCTGCTTCACCTGCAGTCCCAAACTCCATTCTTGAACTAAGCAGGGGTTTGAGCTGTTCTTCATCTCCTGCATGTGCCAATGCTTCAATTTCTTTCCGTGTAACAGGGTTCTGCATGAAACCAAACTAATTATTAAAATGCAAGCAGGAAGAAAAGGGGAGGATAAAGACTTATCAAATACTTAATAATTAACACTTAAATTAAACAATTGTTCCACTCCACTATGATCTCATTCATTGACGAATGATAATGCCACATTGGTAAATATAAACGCACCCGGTCCCTCTCCAGCCAACCACTGACCAACTGCTGCATCTCTGGACTAAGCAGCATATCTGAGTGAGCCACCAAAAAAAACAACTAGAACGAACTACGAACACTACACTGGATGAATACGTTCAGCCGAAACATGCACCTCTCCTATTCTTTCCTAGACATCTGCAGGCCTAACTCGCTTGCAAACCGACCCCCACGACTGTCTGCCAGACACAACACACGCACAACACGATCGCGACGACGGTCCACACACACACACACACTATTCCCGCTGCTCGCATTGTAACGCGTGCGAATCACATGAACAACGCACACCCCCCATTGACGCCCTCGCGCTCACCCGCATGTTTAGACTCGATTGGTTTCGAAAAAAAAAAGTTCGGCAGACTGACAGCCTTAAATTATTCTTTCGGTCTGGGACCGCTATGAAGAGATAACAGCGAGTTTTGTTATATGTTGCTATGGCACGGTCCACATGTTTCCTCAATGGTAGGTAAATGTAAAGTAACTGGAAGTGTTACATCATACATGGAGGGGTGGGGGCATTGCTGTATACGTGATGTAGCCAACGAGTGTTAGGAATGAAAGGTTCTCGCAGTCAACAAGCCTCTCCACCGAATAGTGGTTCTGACAGTAGCAGTCTTGGTAGCCAAGGCACTAGTGGGAGTATAGAAGTAAGTTTGTTTCAGTGTGTGTCTTTTTTTTGTGTGTGTGGGTGTTGTTGTTCTTGTTGAAAATACAGGATGTACTATCGAGTTTGTTGTAGTGGTACCTCGATAATGCATAGAAAGTCAATATTGAAGGTTTTAAATGATGCTCCAATTGTCATCTTGTGGTGGCCAAATCTCGTTAATCAGATGTTCTCGTAACTTTTGCCAGGTTTTCGTGAAATGCCTGAATGTAATTAATATCTTTGTTTTTGTGATGTAGACCTGTGTGATATCCACCAAGTACATAATAGTGAAATAAAGTGCAGCAAGTGTGGAGTTGAAGAACACGTTTAATGTGTGAGAGTGACTTGAGCAACTTTTCGGGACGATTTCACGAAAAACTGGCGAAAGTTACCAGGCATTTCCCTGCCCCTGTGCCCTGCCCCTTTATACGCATTTAATGGCTGGTTAATGAGACTATTGGTGGCCCAAATTGGTGGCATAACTTTCAAGCCTGGTCAGAAATCTTATGGTTACTTATCAGCCATAACTGGAGTATCAAGCTGACACTTGATTATTCTGTTCTACTACATGCTAAATCGGTTGAATTTGAGACTAGTGAAAGGAACATTTAACAAATTTCTCGCCTATAACTTGTTACTCCATTGTGCATGTGTTTTTCAAGTTTTCATTTACAAAGGGCTTAGTGATTAAAGTGTTCTTCAAAATTAACAGATGTATTGGCAACTTAGGAAGCATAACATTTTAACCAGTGATGTGCTTAAGCACTAATAGTGAGTGAGCTAGCCTAGCTGTATTATAAACCAATTGAACATCAGCATAGCTTTATTCACATTCTTTATAAAAAATATTCCTAACCATAAAGATGAGAGCTCACTGTTAGCTACAGCCCTCAATTGTAGTTTTTGTCACCTCTAGTTTTGGTGGAACTGAAGTGTAGTTTTTAGCAGCACACTGAAGCGTAGTTTTGGCTCATAATTCGGAAGTTTAATGACAGTCTAAAAGTTAAAGGATACTTGGTTTTAAACAGCGCTGAACCTTTGTTTTCTTGAGCCTAAGTATAGTGTTTAGCAACACACCAAATTGTATTATTCTTTGTATAACAAGCTCAAGTCAAAGTATACTCACTATAAAGGGAATTGATGCCACCTTTCAGTGGCTCCCGTAGTCTGCTGAGCATTGTTGAAGTGGTTCATCAAAGTAAACAAAAGTTCAAGTGTTCAGGACTGCCCAAGGCTAGCCCACTTTGGTCTATACGTCAATATTGAACAAGTCGTTGTTGTTTTTTCCAGTAATCGCATCACATTTACTACTAATATGCCACACGGACGTTTAAATATATTTGGACAACTGGCTTGATCATAGAGTTCCGCTGTTCTGTATTCACCCGTCAATCACTTCCTGTGCAATTGTCTGTTGGGTTTTTAACTTGCTTATCATCATCGTGCCATCAAGTCCACATTTGATTGAATGTGTGCATGTAATTCAGTTCAATTCTTCTGGTATCAATATTGAAAAACAACTAATTCTGATCTTGCCCACCACTGTCGAGGGGGGGGGGGGTTGTGGCACTGAGGAAGCATCTGATGGCCGAGGTTATCAGTGGCTGTAATTGTGGGTATGGTTGATTGGTACCTGTGAACCTAAACAGGATACAGATGCACTGTATTGACCTCAAGAATCAACAACACCTGGAAAATGTGAACTTGTCAGGGAAAATACTACATGTACTTCATGTGAATTGCAGGTTCCTCTAACCACTGTATGGCATTGTAGTGCTTTTGTTTATTGTTGAATAAGCCAGCCAATTTTTTCCTATTTTCTCTTTGCATTGTTCACAAACCATTTATCTGGATGACAGGACTCTAGTTAATTGGGGTTTTTTTGTTTTTTTTCCTTGCTGTTTTAATAATTTTAAGCCATGGGATATTTCGTATATCATTACTGTGCTTCTGTGGTTATCCACACCCTGGCCTACACTATTTGCTGTGGTGAATGAGAGTCTTTGCTGTGCACATCTACATAATAGGTATTGCTTGTCAAATTGCTGTGTGTGTGTGCGTGCGCGCTTGTTTTACTAGTACGGGACAAGTGACTGTGCAACCAGTGCAGAACTACCTTGCCAGTTCTCCTCCTCCTCTGTGTTTGTCTCGCCCACCAAGGATTCACATCCCTCCATCCATGCAGCTCAGTCAGAGGTGGTGAGTATTGGTGGCACATCTACTGACTTGGCTGCCATTGTGGACTCCACACAGTCAGAGCAACCCAAGCACCATGATACCACTGTCTTCCACACTTCTGAAGTGAGTAGAGGATCTCGTGTTACAGCCAAGATATGGCTAACTGAATAATACGTATATACTTTCTAGTGCATTTCTTAGTTGTTTTGGCATGCTTTGAAGCTAAAGAAATGAAAGATTCAATAACAATAATAATAATAAATAATAATAATAATATAATATTATTACTTTTTTTGAACAATTACTGAATGAGGACTTCATTTCATTTTATCAATATATTTAATGGGCACTAAAATGCCACCATTAAACATGGTAGACAGATTAGGCTTTAGGTAGGGCCAGAAATGGGAGGGGGCAATTGGTTGTATGTCTTGATGATTATTTCGTTTGTTTGGTTTCATTTGTGTGTGTGTGTGTTTTGTGCAGTGTTCCAGTCCCTCTGAATACACAGGTTTGGAGCTCACCTCCGTTGGAGCTCGTCCTCTTGTTTTGCACCACTCCCACATAGTAGAAGAGGTGGAGCCAGTGGGTGACGAGAGCACTATGAGCTGGCTGTATGACTTCTACCCTAAAGCATTGGGGTGAGTTTAATAGATGGGGAAACCCCTACTTCGTTTGTTGATTTTGTTAGCTAGGGAGGCACTTGTCAGTCTAACGTGTAGAATTTTTTATGTGTGTTAGTATAGTATATCTAAATGAGTTTAGCATGTTGCTCAGTAAATGAATTGACAACCGGATCGATTTCTACTTGGATTCCTACTTAGCTATCTCACTCACTGCACTGTTCATTTATAAATTTGTTGTTTTGCTGTAGCTATCATAAATGTTTTTGTTTATTAATTTTTTTAACAGGTCCAGACCCAAGGATGAGTTAGAGAGTTATGTGGATCAGTCTGAGGATGTATCCAAGCCTCTAATAACTGACCTCCAGGATCATTTAGAGAACCACCAGCACACGGAGCTGCTGCAGCTACAAGAGCATATCGAGCAACCTTTGACCTACCCCGGACAGACGCTATTCAAGTCGCAGGAGAAGTAGGTGGAGTAGATTGTGTTAGACTAAAAAAAAAGTGAGACGATGTGCATGCTTAGTTTGATGGATGTGTGTGTGTGTAGGTATGTGGTGACTCTAGGAGCCCCTATATCTATAGCCCAACGGCGTAAGGATGACACTCTGACTTACGTCAACAAAGGTGAGTAGCTGGTCATCGTGGTCTGTTCTTGTTTCATGTGATAGCCACACCACAGTGCAGTGTTTTCTGTGCGAGCCATAGCAAAAAAAAAAATATTTTTTTGTGATGCAGGCATAACTTGTATGTAGTATATAGGTATGTATGTGGGTGTGGGTGTGTGTGTTTGTTTGTTTTTCAAAGTTGTAGCTGGTTTGGAGAAGAATGAGTGTCTAGATTCCTGTTGAATGTACTATTTTGTATAGTGTGGTTTGTGGGCAATGCTCTGTTGTTCAGCTTCACACATTCAAGGCTTATTATGCGGGTTGGATGATGGATGGAGAGATGTCATAGTGACCCTAACTGGTGTGTATATTGGATTAATATTGGTCCCAACTAGGGTTGGGCGGTATCGCGGTATTTAGTCTCGGTTACGATAAAAGAAATCATACCGAGTAACGCCGGAAATACCGCGATATATTGCGCATGCGCAAAGCATAGAGTTCCAGCTGTATTTTACCGTTTTTTAGTGATGGCGTCTGGACAGCAACTTACCGAGAAATGCGGTACAAAATCGACTGTATGGAAGTATTTCGGTTTAATCGCGGATGATAGTGGCGGAGGCAGCCAACAGGACAATCTTGTTTGTCGAATTTGCGGCATGCAAGTTAGGGCGGCTACTGGGAACACTTCGAACTTGCTATCGCACCTAAAGAACAAACACCCCAAGGTTCACAGTAAAGTCAGGCTCCTGATGAACAGAGAAGGTGAGAAACGGTCTGGAACGACTGACACCAACCAGCCAACACTTTCTTCTGTGCTATATGCAGTCCAGCCGTATGAAAGAGGCGGGAGACGATGGCTGGAGCTGACGGATTCTTGAATATCAACTTATAACTAAAATACTTGCTGAAAAAAAAACTTTTTCTGTCATTATTTTGGCAATAACAATTCTCTCATTTATACACTTTAATTTAAATTTAAAAAAATAGTTGTTAGTTACTCATACCGCAATTAATTTTATAATATCGTACCGTGATGGGAATAACCCAATATCGCCCAACCCTAGTCCCAACTGATACGCTTGCTTTCTATATAAAGTTTAAAAACACTCATTCACACCTGACCACCTAGGCTCTTCACTTTACAATATCAATTATTTCTGGTTCTATATGAAAGTTTTATTTGACTTGTTTCTTGTGTGAGACTGCACAGTCCATATTGTATGTTTGCTTCCAGGCATGTATACTAGTTGGCAAGTGAGCAGAGCAAGCGAGACACTCTCAGGGGTAACACAATTGAAAATTGGGGGTGTTTATATATATATATATGGACGTACGTATGTCATTTTGTACTTTGACCCTCGCGTATTTTTGTGTTCGCTCCATGTTCGACCCCATCCTAAACTTCACTAAACAGAATCCTCCGGTCTAGAGATCATTACCCGTATCACCCTAGAAATTGAATTGTTTACCGCTTTGAATTCTTTTGCGGGTGCAGTTAAAACTCTAAAACGTATGGGAGCTCCATTTCTATTCGAGTTAGTGGCGGTGGTAAGTTAATACGCTATTTGTCACAGTTATAACCCCTACACAACAGTATTTACTTGAAAATTCGTTGTCCACTAGACTAACCACGAAGGTAAGTCTTGTGTAGGTATGTTCAGTTGTGTGAAAGTATTGTGCGTTACAACTACTACTAAGAATATCACAAAGAAAAAGTTTAAATAATGTGACTTGATTTTGTTGCTTCTTTTTCAATTCAAACAGTTGCGGGGAACAGTTACTATGGCGTTGAATCCCCTTTACCGTATATACGTAATTTAAAAACTCGAGTTAGTAGTTAAAATCAATTGTTACAATAGTGTAATTTAAGACTCGCTCGCCATTTGTGCTCAAGCACACCACTAGTATACTTTTATTGCAGGAGTGATCCATCAGTATCATTAGGGCCACTGGTAATAGACCAAATTTTATCTGACATGATAGCCTTCTAAATTTGAACCGTCAAATGATATTTGATAGGACAAGCAATTTATGGAGTGTTAGAGAGGGGTACCTCTATTCATGTATATATTGTATGTGTTTGGCTAATGAAAATACCACTGGAAGAATTCAGTTGGTAGTCACACATGACACCGACTTGTTCTAATTTGATTGAATTAAAAAAAATAATAATAATTTAAAAAAATAAAGATGAAACAAAAAAAAATAGACAGCAATAACTGAGAATTATTCCAATTCTTCATGAGCTTTTGCTGATCCGCAAGGTATCGTTCTGATTTGATCTTTATTCTTGTTCATTGAGGCTTACCGTGTCGCCAGTAATTCATCTAAAGAGTGAGTGAATTTACTACTAAAGACAAGATTATCTTTATTGACTGGACAGCATTTTTTCTGAATTCAAATTTCAACAAGGAGAATATAATGCTCTAATAAACAAAAAGTATGTTTCGTTCTTAAAATTATGGTGACACTAGACCAATACTTGGGACAGCTGCTGAAAGATAGCCAAACTATAATAAAAAGTTTTCATTTCATTGCTCACAGATCATTGTTGAAAATCATTCAAGTAACTATAGACTTTTTTTATATATATTCTCTTCCCTATTGGGAGGGGCAAGTTTAGTTACTTAAATAGTTCAATGGCAGTGAAATGAAGACGTTTTGGCCGCATATAGTTGGGCTATCTTACTCGTGGTAGTTGACTAGGGCTCAGCGACAGAACCATTCAATCTGCAGGTGGTGATAAGGGAGTATAGAGAGTGTGGAATGGCCTCTAGTCAAACCGGCACACACTGTTTTGTCTCCCTGCATTTGTTAGCTGCAATTGCGTATGTACGTATGTGTGTGCAACACAGTGGGCTCGGTGAGCACCAGATCCAAGACTCTACACGGTGGGAGGAGCTTGGTATGAAACGGGAGGAATCTCCCAGACAGGAGGGTCAGAGTGGATGAGAAAAATGGACAGACGAATGAGTCAACAAAACTATAGCTCTGATAGAGCTCAAGAAACAGGAGATCTAGTCCATGGAAGAAGTATCACATAACTAACGGTTTAAAAAAAGTAATTTTTTTGCTGCTGTGGATTTGGATTCTGGCTGGCTTTCTGCTATAGCAGGTGGAGGACAGAGTGCAATCATTCTTTTGATATTTCTTGCATGTTTCATCCATCATCTATATAGCTTCACGAGTCTGCATAGTACATTGCCTAGATATGAATTAGTGTAGTGTGAAGTGAATAGAACCCACTGGTGGATAAGCACGTTGAAGGCTATTGATTCAGTTTGAGTTAAGCTAAGTGGGTGGAGTAGTGTGAAAGTGATAAAGATTCCACCCGCGACTTGAGTACGGTTATTTTTTGCTGTATCCAGGTCAGTTCTACAACATCTGTGTGAGTTCCAATCCTCGTCTGTCCCGCCCCCTTCGTGTGAAGACTACCCTTGCTCTTACCTTCTTTGATGAGGGTGACAGCAAGTTGGAGTTAAACCACTGGCAGTATTGGCACAACCTCCAGGCCAACCCCAATCAAAAGGCCTTCGACATTGGTGAGTGTGTGTAGTGGAGAGGACTGTGTGACAGAGTGGGGGCGTTACCACAGAAGCTAGTACCTACTTGGAGCTGACTGCTTTGTAATTCTCAAAAATTGGCCTGAAATTGCAGAAGTAGAACAAAAAGTGATGTTAGAAACCACAAATGAAGCAGGCAATGTAGTTTGTAGTTAACTCTCTTCTTTAGCTAACTGATCATGTAAATTTAAGGATGAATGTTTTAATATTTTTAATTCCCATTTTTATCTATTCTTAAGCTCAACTATTTATTTTATTTTTAGATCGAAAGAATTGTGAAAATGTAATTGGCAATTTTGAGGACTTGGCATATAATGCCACGTCTTTTACTTGGTCACCCGAAGTAGGAGCTAAAGTGAGTATTATTATTATTACTGTTACATTTCACAAGCAATGAATTAATCATACACATTGTAAGTATTGCATTTGCATTTAGACAAATAAAGTATCCTGTGAAAGTGAAATATTTTATTTATTAATTGTTCTATTACAAGGCGTATGAGATACTGTACGCAATTTCATAGTTTCAATACATTTTCACTAAGTCTAACTACCAGCACGTACAATATATTTATTTATTAGATTGTTGTAAGGATCAACTGCCTGAGCACAGAGTTCTCTTCCCAGAAAGGTGTGAAGGGTTTGCCCCTGTATTTAGTCACTGACACTTATGAGACGCTAGACTCTGTGGCAGCCGACCCGGCACACAGAGCATTCTGTAGAATAAAGGTCTTCAGGGACAAGGTACGTAAGAACAGACGTGAGTGTGTGGACCACTTCTCTCTGACAAAGTGGTTGTTCTCTTAGGGTGCAGAGCGAAAGAACAAGGATGAGACCAGATCAGTGGAAAGAAGATTGAAATTTTTGAAAGAGAAGGCAGGTAAGCGGAGGATAATGTTTGGCTTGATTACTTTCATCAGTGCATGTTGATCGTAGCTGTTGTCTAGCTACTATATTGATAGCCAATTTGTTTGTTTGTTGTTGTTTTAATTGAGTAGGCGGAGGAAAGGAAGACCACCCAGACATGTTCCACTCACCTAGTAAACTCACAACATTCACTTCTACCAGCACTCTAGGTCCCAAACTATTCCTCTTCACGCCTCAGAACCATCCTTCCTCCTCTTCAGAAATAAATGTAAGTTTTGTGCACTTTTAGCGCATGTGTATGTATGTATGTATGTATGGGCATGTTGTAGGAGGAGTCAGTAAAGGGGCAGTCGGAAGAAGCACCATCCACTTTCCTAGCCAATATAAAGTAAGTTTGTTGTTCTGCTTCTGTGACATATGAAGGTACTTATATTTATATTACAGAGACAGAGTTAACAAACGCTCTTTCTCCAAGGCTTTGAGAGAAGCCAAGGTGAGCTGGCACAGCATTACTGCGCACTCGCTAGACAGAGTCATTTTCTCTCTGTTTAGTCTTCTTTTGATGCTTTACTACTGTTGTCTTTTAGGAGGACTTTGGAGCGTTGGAAGTGGAAGAAGGGGAGGAAGAGGAAACACCACCTTCCAAAGCACCAAGGATCCCTAGCCAGTCTGGTGAGCTGTTCTTATGTGAGATGTACATATAGTAACAATGTTGTTGTTGTTGTTGTTGTTATCATGGCAATGATGGTTATTGTTTGAACTCGGTAGTGACGGTATATGTGCGCAAGAGTGAGGAGTCCATTTACAAAGCTCTTGTGCTAAACTCTCTGACAGTTCAGAACTTCAAAACTCAGGTTAGTTCTCTAACAGGATATAGTAAGGCATGTGTGTGTTGTTCTCTTTGTGTTCTGACTGTGTGTGTGTGTGTGTGTGTGTGTGTGTGTGTGTGTGTGCAGGTAGCCAAGAAGTATGATGTCCCAGTGCATATGATCAAGGATATCTTCAAAAGGACAAAGAAAGGTCTGATTGTTCATTTTGATGAGGATATGATTTCACGATTCCAGGACGAAGACGACTTCATAGTGGATCTTACATTTGACAATCAAAAAGGATCATTTGACTTATTTATTCATTATTAATTTTTGCTCAAAATTCAGTTGGTTTTTGGTTGCTGCGACCCAAAAACTCAGATGCATCATTTGCTGAATGTTACACCAGTCTCAAAACATACAAACTCATTAAAACCACTTGAATGCAAAGTTAGCAACCTTGAATCACACCTTGCCTTGTTGGGTTGATGTGGTTGATGGAGTAAGTATTAATTTAGCAGAAAATATTAAGGTAAAGGGTAGAATAGTACTTGCAGAGGACTGCTTGCGTTCCAGCCACCCAGTTATTACACAGTCATGGGTTTATTGGCTGCAGTATGCTTCATAGTGGTGCACATCCTTCTACTGATGGCGCCGTCTACTGCATATAACTCGTACATTCTGCAACCGAAGAAAGCTGGCGAGAAAACTGTGCTCTTCTTACTAATTCCAGCAGCTGATATGAAGCCTAGGCAATACCTCCCTTTAGCCAACACCTTACAAAATTCTTCCTCACAATCCCTGTGGGTAGCTATCGCTAAGAACATTGTGAAAGGAAGCACCATTGAGAAGGACATAACAGATACTATTTCTATGACGAAGAAGCAAGGCTTGCCTTCATCATATAATTTATTCCTTGCAGTCCACTCCCAGAATCCTAGTGGCTCTATCGTGCAAGATTTCTTAGCTGGGAAAAACAACTTGCCTGAAAAGGTTTCTGGACTAATCTTGCTTGGGTCTTTCTTGAAACGATCATATCAATCTACTTCCTTTCCGATCCCCACTCTGACAGTGGGTGCAGAGCTAGACGGAGTGTGTCGGCTGACCAGGATCATGGAGGCATTCGTCCACACCCCCTCTCTGCAAACTGGGGGGATGTCTATGGTTGCAGTGGTGGAAGGCATGACACACCTCCAGTTTGCTTCTGGACCTCCTTCTGCCTTCATTGAGGAGTATGACTTGAAGCCTGAAAGAAGTGATTTTGAAGCTCTCAACAGTACCTCTCACATTATCTCAAACTACATGACTTGGAATTTGTTGAAATCCAAAAACTCCATGGATGCTCTGAATGATGTTGCTAGGACAACAGAGTCGCTGCTGGACCCTCTAATCAAGGCGTACTCCTTGGAAGGGTCGTATAAATTTAAACCACCTTGTTACGAGAACACACCCACTGCAGCTTGCCAGGTGGGTTCGCAGTGGACAGTGATGGCTATGAAAGCTCTTGCCTCTCTCCAAGAGGGCTATTTGGCAGACACTGATAGCTTCCATCCTGCAGACGAGGTCTTCCCCACCTACCACCATCCTAAGATCATATCTGGTCAATGCTCTTCTCCTTCCTCTTGCATTGTGAACATCACGTCAGTGACAGATAATATCTACTACAAGGACTCTCAGGACTCTGGTCTGGTCCCCAACTCTGCCTGCGAGATGAGAGCTAAACTGAAGTCCAGACAGTCCATACTCATTTCAGCCGGCTTCAAGAACGTCAGTCTCAACGTCTCAGACGGAGGATCGTGGTGCAAGCGGCTCAACCAACTTGCGTACAATCTCACTCTTCAAAATCTCACAAGCTCTCGCGCAAGAGCGAGGTTTGAGAAGTTTGGGTCACCGGTGGAAATGGGGGATGACCTGGGCTGCCTGCATAATGGTGGTTTGTGGATTTATCTCCCCATGGAATACAAGTGGAAGGAAGTGAGGGATGGGACCAGTGTCCTGGTTCTCAGTTCAGTTCAGCTGACAACTGATGTGGATTATCCTATTGACATATTTGCAGGCATGCACTACTGCAAGCTATTGTCCCCAGCCAGGGTTGCTGAGTGGGTGTATGTGGACGGCCTGAGGGACAAGTACTCTTTGTCAGGCGAAAGATTAGACTTGCCTAAGTGTGGAGTAATATGAAGATAGTCTCCACGGTGACGGGATTAATCACCAAATGAGACCCCATGTGTGTGAACCAATGTCGTCTCTGTAATACCACGTGCAATATTCTCCCTTCGTCAAAGTCTTTGCCATATATCTGTTATATATTTTACATAAGAAGTGCAAATTCAGATTTAAAAAGAAATATTATTATAACAATGATGACCTTTTCCTGGTGATACCCTATAATTTGCTACTGCCATTAATTTGTTCTAGAAACTCTACAAACGCCTTCACTTCTACATTGTCCATGAATTTAAACTTCCTCTGTGTGTATTCCATCCTGTTGAAAGTGGCGCTCATTTCCCTCAGCTGATCGGCCGTGTGTTCTGGAATCTCGTACTCGTAGCTGGTACTGTCCGACAGAGTCAGTCTGACTCCTCTCTTCTCCAACTCCAGGGACTTCGGGACTTGAACTGGTGTGGTACTATCCATGGGGTTGCGAGGGCAGAGGTCATCCAGCTCCGTCACCGACTGCAAGAGAATAAAAAACAGTAGCTTTTGATTGTGTGCAATCAGTGTACCTAGATTGCCGCATAACTTACCACTATCGTCTTGTCTTTCACAAGCATTCTCGAGGCCTCTTTGCAGCAGATGGCACTTTTCTTAGTAGATTGAAGGAGTGTGAATAAATGGACCAGAGGCACTCCCCCTAACTGGATCAGGCTACATACGTGTGAGGGCAAAATAAAGTGATTATGCATGACAGTGTAGTGGGGGGCATTGCTAGACACTTCACATGACAGTGTAGTGGGGACATAGGGGCATTGCTAGACACTTCACATGACAGTGTAGTGGGGACATGGAGGCATTGCTAGATACTTCACACGAACATATATCAATCATCTCTCACATACATCCATTGAATTACTTACGTCTCCAACTTCTTTATCTCCGTGTATTGAGGTGGTGCGAACTTCAACATATTGGCTCTAAACAACTCATCAGTTTGCGAAGGTGCAATCCACTGCAGTCAAAAAAATAATAATTATAAAACCACAATTTGCACATTTAAATTCACCAAACCACTCCCATTTACCCTGACATCAGTGACTTCCTCCAAATCAGGCGTGGACTCGGGCCTTATCTCGGGGTAGCAGGTATAAATAATTGTGTCGAACCTCCTGGTATAATTACGCGGAGTGAGCCAATTGGACATCTCAATCAGTGACCAGATGTCCGGCACACACTCCAGCTCCCTACACAGCCAGAAAGAATACCAACAACAAGTCATTCCTTTTCAATGGAGAAGCTATAATGCCCATAGCACCTTCACCTGCACATGGTGGTGAACTGGCTGGCATCTCTGTGAACTCGCTTCCTCCATTCTTCCAGCATTGGCTTGGGTAAATTGGCAATCGAAGGAGGGAAGCTTCCTGGAAGGAAGTCAGTGATGGAGTCCACTTCTGCACTGCTTCTAGCCAACAGAATGCCGGCCTCCTCAAAGAGCTCTCTTATGGCACAGATGCGGAGTGCTATCTCTCCGGCCAGTGAATTGTCCTTAGGCACTGCTTGGAATATAGGGAGACCAGAATCCCTCAAAGACAAGATGGAGGCAAATGGCTGTCTGTGGTTGGAGAAGACTGACATCCAAGTGGAAGAGTAATCTGCTTGATCCAGTACTCCACCAGGAAATACATGTACATTAGCCTACAAAACAAAGCCAAGTGGAAGTAGTAGTGTCCCCAATGTTTAAACAGAATGCTAAACCTTTCTAATGCTAACCCTGCAAGCTGTGTACCATAAAGCCAGATTGGGAATGTCTCTTCACAAAAACTATCTCGGGTTGTTCTCTCAGCTCACTGGTGTACTCCAGAAACGGTTTCTTCCCTAATGTAGCTTGAGGTTCGCGGCAGTACCTGAAAGGTCCCGACAACATCATCACACATGCTGAATTTCTCCAGCCACTACTCGCGATTGCAGCCATTTCTGCTACGAACTTCGAAGAATTGGTAAAAGGGGTCACAATTTCTACAGTCGCCAGAGGTAACGCCCACTTCACTAACCTATGTACAAAAATCTGTCTACAGCATTCTGAGGTATAAGCTCATAATTTGCCACAAAGTCAAGTAGCATTAAAACTAGCAGTTTAAGTTATAACTTTGATAGCTAATTAGAAGATACTATGATAGTTGTTTTACATAACACAGATATAGATATTATTATATTATTACTTACTTTATCCTCATTACTGTCATCATGCTATTATTATAATATTAGTATTATTATTGCTGTAATTATAAGTGCAAATTCTATATGATTTTTATATAATAGTATAAATACTATATTTTATATTATTACATTATTAGCTACTATTATTGTTTCTGGTCACAATTTAATTATTTGAATCTTTGCAATAAAATCACAGAACCATTTAATTTCGACAGTATCTGAAACAAGACTTTGAAAATTGGCAGGGTTTGCCCTGTTTAGAGCAACAGATATGTCTCTCAGTTCACTGACAGTGAAATTCGGAACGTCATATTCACAAAAATCATCATCTGACAGCTTCAATATCACTCCTCTCCGAACCAACTCAAAGGACATCGGAAACTGATGATTAGTGATCTTATCTTCCGGATCTCTGGGACTCAAATCATCTAGATTGGTCACGAGTAGGACTCCATCCTTGGTTCTGATTCTTGAGGATCTCTTGCACATGATGCCGTCTCTCGTAGTCGATTGGTAAAGGGCAAACAGATGAGCTAGCGGCAGTCCCCCAATGCTGCACATGCTACACAAGACAACAAACTCCTATGTATAAGCCCACAAAGATAAGATGAACCGTGCCAATAACTTACGCCTGCAATTTTCTCACATCAGATATTTGAGGAAAAGAAAAATTCATAATACTCTCGGCAAACAGAAGGTCGACTTGAGATGGCGAGAACCACTACAAATTAGAAAATCGTAGCACACACACACACAAGAAATTTAATGTTTATTGGACACATTAAGCAGCTAATAACCACAACTAGAACACCCTGATTGGTACTTCACTATTCTAATTAATATATTTACTTTTGCCTCGGATACTTCAGCTTCATCAGGATTAGTCAGGGGCTTCTGTTCACAGAGACAAAGGTAAAAGAGAGTGTCAAAACGTCTCCTGCGATATCTTGGGGTCAACCAATCCGACCACTCGATGAGGGACCAAATATCCGGCACACATTCCAACTCTCTAATCACGTTTAGGACAAAATAACAGCATTTCTCCACAAGACAACAACAAAAATAACAACAAGTTACTTACTTGCACATTTCTATGAATTGAATGGCATCATCATGAACTCTTGACCTCCATTTTTCCAAAACAGACTCTGAAAGCTTCAATATCGAAGGAGGGAAACTTCCCGGAAGGAAGTGGAGGATGGAGTCTACCTCTGATGCGCTCCTAGCTAGCAGAATTCCAGCTTCTTCAAACAACTCTCTATGGCACAGATGCGGAATGCTATCTCTCCCATGATTGGACCATCACGTGGGACGACTCTAAAGATAGGGAGACCGGAGTCTCTCAGAGACAAGATGGAGGCAAAAGGCTGTCTGTGGTTGGAGAAGACTGACATCCAACTGGGAGAGTAATCTGCTTGGTCCAGTGCTCCACCAGGAAATACATATACATTAGCCTTTTAAAATAATATACATAAAAATAAAATAAACAAGAATAGCAAGATGGCTAGCCCATTTAATGGTACTGATTTTCTTGGCTACAGGGAAAATCTGTGTCGGAGTTGTTACTGATATGTGCAGTAAAACTTGCCATGGATCTAGAATTTGGGTGCCTTCTAACGAAGAGAATTTCAGCTTCTTCCTTTTTGCCATCCAACCACTGTATAACAGGCTGCCTCCCGACCTTGAAGTTTTTAGGAGATGCAGAATACTGGAGAGGCCCTGACAACATTGTTATACAAGCTGCGTGCCTCCATAATGAAGACGTCTTGCTGTCTGCAGACATTCTATAGTTTAGAATGTAAACAATAATTCTCGTGTGGTAAAGGTTCTCACGCAAAAAGCATCAATGATGACCTTTACCTTATACATATGCTTGGTGACGATTTATACCTAATATCAGTTCTTGCAAATAATTATTATGTGTAAAAGATCACCATAAAAATGAACCATATCTCAAGAAGCTTGATGATGGAGGCGGGGTGGTAAAACCAAGTCCAGTTTACAGTTATTGAAAAATTGTTTCGTGTTTGGTGATCATGACTGAGTTGAAGACTGTTTGAATGAGTTCCAGGTGTGATGGTCCTTGATCCTTTTCATCATGGCCTCTTCTGAAGGATACTCCATGACCTAAGTCATAAATAATCATTCAGTCAGAACAAAAAACAGGCTGACAGGAACCAGACCTGTCTCTGGAGCTTCACTTTGAGAGAGTCTGTCAAGTACTTCTTGATAAACTTCCTGCTGATCAGGATTACTTCAGCTCCATTACTCACCTTTGATTAAAAAAAAAAAAAAAAAAAATCCAGAGAAAAATTTGGAGTGCCTCCAATTATGTGGAGGTTTATTCATCACAAAATTCTGTTATTGCATTTATGGCTATATAATACTTGTAGCTAATAAAAAATGCATACACACAATTATTATACAGGAGTTATAACTCTATTGACACTATACTTGTAACTGCATAGACACTAACTCAACTGAATGCAATTTCTATACCGATTTTTTTTTTATTGGAACTACTTGGCTACATACCATTGTGATTGAAGGTTCTCTTTCATGTATAAGAGATGATAAGCCCTGCAGTAATAAATGGCCAATAGTTATCACAAGAACTATGAATTCACTACATTTCTGTCTCACAAAAATGTCTTGAGGATGAAGGATCTGCAGTTGGATTAAAAACTGTTTTCTAACTGGATGTGTTATTGCGCTGGTTCCTTTTTGCTGCAATTATTGTTATAAAAACCAATCAATCCAATTCTTTCTATAGAGTGTAATGCAATTACATGAAGATCAGGCATGGTCTTTGAGTGTCCCATTTGCAAGGCTCTCCTCGAGTTGATCTGCCCCATGTCTCCTTGAGCTATTTCAACAACAATAACATAGCTACTCCATCATTCCAATTATAGAACTCATAACCTGTCATTATACCTTGCCCTTGAGCAAGTTGTGTCAATTTTGATTCTGGCAGTCCAGCCTTAGAGTCCACGAGATCAGGAAAAAGGACCCTCTTTCCCTTGGAAGCTGTGTGTGTGTGTGTGTGTGTGTGTGTGTGTGTGTGTGTGTATGAATGTTGACAGCAGTGGTAATATCAAATGTGAATTCTAATCAGCTCACCTACTTACCCCTGCCAGTCCTTGGCTCTGCATCAAAGTATCTGCTGTAATTCACAAAGTCTGTGACTTTCTTGACCACTCTGCAAGTTCCCTGTAGAATCAAATCAGTCATCTCTATAGACTCATCCTAAGCAATCCTGCATGTGTATTACATGTGGGGCAAACATTAATACATAACCTTACACTCATAATGACATAGATCCACTCGCTCCTTAGACTGTCCTTGGATACAACTGCATTAGGTCTAAAATGAGCAAATACTTCATTCACTGTCTCTGACATGATACTATCTGTCTCACTTGTAGTAGTGAACCGAGCACAGCTCTGCACGGCCCTCCAGCTCTTCCGTGGGCCAGTGCTTGAGTACAGGTATGGTCCTGCAAACAAGAGTCATTTGTTATGTTGTATGAAGGTACACTTGCAAAGTTCAACTATTACTTGCAGAATAAGTAGTGCTTGACTTTCTGGTACTTAAAGCTAGACTGTCTCAAGGATAGATCAATATAATCCTGAAAGTGTAAAGAGTGTTAAACATTAGTTCTGTTGACAGTACCAAACAAACAAATAAATAAACATAAAGACAATTTTGATTTGAAAATACAATTTCCAACTGCCTAAAAAATGTTCTGCAACTTACACTTTTGCTTATGACAAGTAACTCCACTCCATTTTTGACAACCACACAGCTAGAAGATCTCTGCTCGTTGTTAATAATTTCATCTGCCTGGAGTTGAAGTTGTAATCAGTAATAAATCAACAGCTATCATAATGATTCAGTCATTCTCGTCTGAAATAATTATAATAATAGCAAATTTTCTCGTTCTAACAGCCAACATTGTTAATTAAAACTTAACCTGAAGTTTCGACTTCTTGACCCTTGAAGAGGACTTCGGCAAGAAGTCGAAACGTCGGGTTAAGTTTCAATTAACAATAATTGGCTGTTAGAACGAGGGAATTTGCTATCTAGCCCTAGCCCTAGCCCTAGTATTAGCTCTCATAATGTCTCACCCCAAAAGCTGCACCAGCTTTCAAAGTCTGCACAACTTCAGCGTCATCATTAGCTTTCTCCACTAGCTGAACTGCATTTAAAACATGATATGACATTTGTTTGTTGGCTTGTTTGTTTATATATATTTTATTATACAGCTGAGATATATTATGTAACAGTTAACCATGTATTTGAGAGATATTTCTCCCCGAGGGAGAGGGTAGTTATTTCAGAATAATTCCGAAAGTTGCCATGGTTCAATTATTTTATATCATAGTTACCATATGGCCAACTAATGACAGGGTATTATTGCTTTGTGGGGAAAAATATGTTCAACATTGATAGTTATTGCAGCTAGGGTCACTCCAAAGTCTGTAATTCATTCTATAATAGAGCACTGATATTCAGTGAGGTTCACAAGACATTATATTACTCCACAATTATAGACAGATGGAGTGATAATTAAGTGATCAGCAAGCTTTGTACAAAAAAAAAATTTCTTTGTAGTTGAAAGGACCATAAGATATCACATCATACTCACTCTATTCTGTCAACAAAAAAAATCAGTATGATGCAATTTAAACTCTTTGTGGTACAAAGTTATGAATTGTCTGCAGGTGATTTTGGAGGGTGATGTCATCACATGGCAGTTACTAAGCAACTATGAGATAAATAACCTTATTCTCTTGGTATTATGAAAATATTATTATTTACTACTTCAACTAACTCATATAATTAATTCAATTATTCTCATAGTAGTAAATATTATTACAAATATCTCAAACATTTTGGCTCCTCAGCCTCCTCATCAGCTTCAGTACCAATATGCTATTATTAAATTTACCCATTCCAGAAAGGATTAGGTAAAATGAAGAAGGTTGCCTGCCTTCACGAAACACAATTCTACCCTCCTCTAATCTGAAAATTAAACAAACATACAACAACAAAAATAATAATAATAATAAAACAAAAATTAAAATAAACACAAAAAAATTAACAATCAAATAAATGATGAGAATGAGCATAAACTTACCTCTGATAGTAAGCCACTTTGCACAGAGCTTTCTGAATGTCTCGCGGATAGTCCATGAAGGATTCGTGTGTGCTGAGAACATCCAAAGCCTAAAAATATAAATTACATAAATGTCATGTGGTTGATCTCTTGAAAGATCTCAAACATAGTGAATGATCAGTGCTTGCTTGCCAGGTCCTGTGGGACTAGACTTACTGATTGTAATTGTAACTGAGTTCTGGCCCATGTTGAATCAGTTAAAATCTCCTGGATATCAGCATCCAACTGAACCTGAAACAATAATACAGTCTTTTGGTTTCCTGCTTAGTCACTTCCAAATAAATCCCCGCCCACAACCACACCCCTTGAATTGGTTGACGAAAATAACAAAATAATAAACTAGTTACTCCAACATACTGGGTGTCTAATAGGTGTCTCGATTCTTCTTGGTGTTGCTGTGGCAGCGCTGGGTGTGGCTTGTCTGTTGAGGCGTTGCTGTATCTTGTGAGTGAGACTGAGCAAGAGACCTGGCTGACTCAGCTGTTGCCAACTTAGTGCATGATGACCAGTACCAGTTTTACTGGGACTCTCAGCTGGCAGGATTTCTCTAAGGCAGAGTAAGTAGAGTAGCTTAATCTTGGAAAAGACTAAATCTGTTGCTGTAGCTAATACCTCTTTGTAAGGGTCCCAGGCTTGTAGAAAGCTTTTAGAATGAGCTTGACGAGGCGTGCAATCAGACGAAATCTTCCGCGACGCTAGACAGACGAGTAACATTCAAAAATCGTGTGTGTGCGTGTTCTGTAATTACCTTGCTGAAGCTTTCCATCTTTCCAGAAAATTGAAGGCGGGGCTGGCTGCAACTCAGCGCAATCGACCCTTTACCTTATTGTCCGCCCACCCCATTTAACAAACAGAGCTCTCTGCAATATTTGAATAAGTAACTATATTTTTCTTCCACAAAATTGAAGACAAAAAATATACACTACACACAATCATAACATGCCATAGTGAAACATACACAGTAATAAAATAAGCTTTCATGTGATTATAAATTCGCAGGTGCTGATTAGGTATGCTAGTAGGGGCTCAGACTGACTGGGGGAAATGTTCTCAAAAACGACGGGGCCAAAAACTGTGTTGATGTCCTGTACCCCAGTGTTATTCTTATCTGAATACTGGATAATCTGCACAGAAAATATATTCAAAACAAAAAAAATGAATAAATAAAAATCTTAAGACTTCTCTTTGACTTACTTTACTAAAAAAGCGAAGAAGCTTCTTGAAAAGCTCCCGCGACTTTGGTGGGAGCTTTTCCAACTGACTTGCCATAGCAGTTATGGCGTCTGCACTCTGCATCGCTGAAAACATCTGCTCTGTTAGCTCATGGCCTACGAGACAGCCCAAGTAAGTCTTGCCAAACAGAGACAGTAGCAAGCCCAACACAGAGTCTGCTTCCTCTAATGAATTCAAGTCCACTTCCTACAACAATAACGACAACAACAACAACAACAATAATAAATAAATAAATAAATAATTATTATTATTATTGCAACAACCGTAATCATTAATGAAGCACCAAAGGTGTGACCTCTCAGCGCTACTACACACTAGATAACTATTATAAAATCACCTCAGACCAAAAGAATCATGTATTGGCTATTCTAATCAGGTATCACTATAGCTCAAGCAATGTAAACGGTACATGTAAACAATGTTTTCATGAGAGGAGAAGCTAAACAGGCCAGTGACATTCACCAGTATACATTCTCTAATGCAAAACTCCACTTCAGCACTCGGTTAATTTCCAAGCATAAAGCAAAACTACCACGGGCAGCAAGAAATTTTTCGTTCACATGATTACGACTTGATGATAGGGGGCGTTACCCACAAAAACTAGTACCTACACAGAGCGGACAGCTTCGCATTTTCTCAAAAATCAGCCTGAACCTTTACAAAAGGTCTAAAATCATCTATCTGAGCAAGTTCATACCTAAATCAACTGTTGTCAGTAATCTCCAAAATCAGAGCGTGACGGACAAACAGACAGACAGAACAACTACCACAACCTCTTGCACATGCATGCTAAGGGTTAATAATAACAACAACATTCCAAGGATATCTAAAGTTTGTACCTCAGAGCTGTCAATAGCAGCCAACAGTTTCTTGATGAGCACTGGGTTCCCAGTTGCTGGAGAGATAAGTTTATTGCGCCGAACCAAATGACTGGAGGACAAGTAAGAGATGCAGCGTATGGCCGTCTTGTAACACACAGACTGACTGCTACCACTCACGCTGCTGCGACCTGACACAACAGAAAATACAATGTGAACTATATTGATAATCACATTCGTGGGTCCCGCCTAAATCAGGACGGTTGGAGTTTATACATGTAAACACAAAAACACACCAATGTACATGGATACATACACTAACCTCTTCTCTTGGACTGTCTAGTCACCTTGTTAATACTCTTTATCCAGTCTTCCATCTCCTGTAATAAAGCCATGAAGCAATTCACACTATGAACACCCTTTACCAGCTATGTACATAGAGTTATGTATAATACAGGTCAACATGATACACACAAGTCTGCCCCTAGTCTGTTTCCACGATCCCTTTCTCCCCAGATAAACCTTACATCACTGAGAACCTAATTACGTACGGTCTTAGAATTGCAGCCGAGGACAGCAGCCTTATCACCTCGCATCTTGAGGCTGAAACAATGAAGTCTGTTCTTCTCTCCGACATGGACCACCTCACTCACCTTGTTTATTGCAAACTGGCCAAGGGGATTGGCACTCTATATAATATATATATATATATATATATATATATATATATATATATATATAGATAGATAGATAGATAAACACACGAGTCATGTCCATTGAAATACACTCTGGCAATCACTCACATGAAAACTTATACACACACAAACAGACTCATATACATACATGTGTACACACAGACACACACATATGAAACACACGTAGACACACACACACACACACACATAAATGACTCACATCTGCTGGTGCACTGATATCAAAGTAAGCGAGGTTGTGCTGCTGTAACTGGAAATACCTCGGCCTCCATTGCTCCCCTACATCAATACTCTCTAGGTGAAGCATCCCTTCCTTACCAACACCCTAATAAAAAGAAATAAAACAAATCAAGATGATACGAAATAGCAGGATTAGACTTTTGACACAATCTCAGCAAAAAGGTATAACATGATTATACTCCTCGACTGATGAAATCACTATATTATTAAAGGAACATCCATGCTATTTTACAATTTCCAAATCTCAAATTGGATGACCATTATAGAGCACACTTCGGGTCCACTGTGGAAAGTGTATACAATAACCAATGAAGAATTGGTAAAGGGTTGCAATCTCAAAGCTACTCCTATCATCTGCTTACTGTGCAATTATCTGCTTCATGGTCCATCAGTTCTGAGGTATTGGACCCTGCTGCATTCTTGGAAGCTCTGGAGGAGGCCAAGTTGGTGGTGGAGGTGGAGGACTCCTGCCTCAACTGCTGCTGGCTTGCAGGATCATCTGGTGACGATGTCCTGGACACGGGCGCACTGGCACACTCCAGCTGCTTCTTCAGCATCACATCCACCTGCATCCTTGACATCTGGGGAGGTTTTGGTCTCAGCGAGGGCTTGCTCAACCCTACATTTTCAGATGTAGATTTTGGCGGTTTTCCTCTTCTACGAGGAGGAGCAGTTGGAGAGGTGTCTCCCTTTACTGCTCCTTTCCCGCTGGATGTTCGTTCTTCTTCATTCTCCGGCTTCTCAGGGACACCTGGAGAAGGAAGTTTGGGTGGCGGTTTGGGTGCTTTAAACACTGGTCGATTTAGACCAGAAGTTTTGGTTGAAGCGTGAGATTTGCTGTAAGGGGCAGGGACCTTGGGCTTACTGAAGGGAGCTGGTGGCTGAGGCTTAGTAGACACAGCCGGAGGAGGAGCCCCGGTCGGAGGGTCACTTTCCTCCATTTCATTGTCTCCATGTTTAGGCTTCTTCTTTTTAGAGCGAGGAGGCTTCATGGGGATGGCATAGATGGGTTCTTGAGAGGATGACGGGGGAGTGTCATCTGCCTGCCCCTCATTATAGTTCCTGGCAGCGGATGAGGTAGTGTCACTTCCCAGAGGACTGGGGGTAAGACACGGCCGATCCTCCATCACATGAGGAACATTAGTCTCTGCAGGTACCGAGGCACTGCGCGGGAGCTCCTCCTTGGTGACATTGCTCAGAGCCACGCCCTTCACCTGCATAAGCTCTTCCTGCGGTATGGACGTGTAATCCTTCTGATGTGACCGGTGAACCCCATTGCTGAGAGAATGGCTGCTACTCAGCTCATCAAACTCTTCAAGGTCCTTGAACAGGTCCTCCATACTGTTGCTCGATGACACCATTGGCAGGGCTATGTCTTCTTCTTTGGGAGTTTTCACATCTTGGTCTCTTTCACGAACGAGCGGCGAGGCTGGAGTCACTGTCATCATCACAAGGCCTCCTCCATCATCCTTCTCATCTTCATCCTTTCCAGAAGGCAGACTGTCATGATGAGATGAAAGGGGTTGAGAGGATTCCTCACTTGTCTTGTCATCCTCATCTCCACCTTCGCTGTTCTTTTTCACCAACCGCTGCAAACCCCCAGCTCCATAGCGCTTGGCATACGGAGGAGGAGGGGGTGGAGGGCGGCGAGAGGCTGGCTTTTTCCCAGCCGGCTTCACTGAAGTGGGACCTTCAGGAGGTCTTCCATCTCCTCCTTTTCGTTCCACACTGCCACTGGGTTTGTCCTCCAATGCCCTCCTTTGTTGTAGCGGAGAAGGTAGAGACCTGTCATCCCCTGGACTGCCGCCTGCTACCGCTCGACCAGGCTTATTTACCAGTCTCGGAGAAGACTTGGGTTTGAAGAGTCGTGCGGGCACTGTGGCTGACTGGTGCATGAATGAGCTGTCGGGATTGCTGCTGTGGCTGGGAGCTGTTGCGGCCGGAGGTGCCGGTCGAATGGGAGGCTGCAATTCTTCTTCTAGCTCCGGGATAATCTCAGCACTCTCGCTGGAGTCTCGTCGTCCAAGGATCGGTGACCG